>Ga0123355_10000054_pt1 | contig 118112 bp, 111 predicted proteins | sample TergutEmb28metaG_3_FD_89872 | JGI IMG/M metagenome (GOLD analysis project Ga0123355, IMG submission 89872) | Embiratermes neotenicus P1 segment gut microbial communities from Petit-Saut dam, French Guiana - Emb289 P1 | ecosystem: Host-associated > Arthropoda: Insects > Digestive system > Gut ...
AACGCAATTCCAGTTTGAAGATGACTTTTTCGGGAGCAGTAACGCGCCGCTAAAGCACACGTTACAGCTAATCCATACGCAAAACGAGGGCATTATAAACGCCGTCAAAAATTCGGCGGTGATCCGCTTCCTTGCAAAGATCGCCAACAAGATAGCCCCGGAAGCGGTGAAGATCGAAAGGGATCGCTTTGCCGCCGACAACTTGACCAGCGACAACACAAGCGGCCTAATCGTGCATGACAGCACATTTACGGACTTCAAGCAGTTAGAGAGCAAGCCGTACACAGTGAACGCCGCGCAGATGAAGCTAATCAATGAGAACGTCTTTAATTACTTTGGCACCAACGAGGCTATTTTACAGAACAAATTTACGGAAGATCAGTGGGCGGCCTACTATCAAGGGAAGATTGAGCCTTTTGCCATACAGCTTTCCCTTGCGCTAACTAACATGACCTTTAGTAAAAAAGAGCTTGCCCATGGGAACAGGATCACGCTAACCAGCAACCGCCTACAACACGCAAGCAATAAGACAAAAATGGAGTTTTCCACGTCTTTAATTGATCGCGGCGTTGTAGTGCCGAATGAGGCAAGGGAGCTATGGGGCCTATCGGCCATTGAGGGCGGCGATGAGCGAATCATCCGCCGCGACTACGTAAAGGCCGCTATGATGGACATGAGGGACAGAGAGATTCAAGAGAACTTGAACAACGGCGGCGAAATGGAGCCAGAAGATACAGCGGATAAAGAAACTCAAAGAATGGCTTTTATCGTCAGGCAAATGATGAAAGAATACGCAGACTTATTATACAGCGATAGAAAAAATGGGGGTGAAAAAAATGCCGATAGCAAAGAATAGAGAATACAGGGCGGTAAGCCATTTACTTATGCCCACCGCCGCTGAAACACAAAAGCGGATAGACAGCAATTTTTATGTGGAAGGGTACGCCACAACATTTGAAAGATACCTATGGTGGGAAAGCGATGGGGTTAGATTTTATGAAGAAATAGCCCCGGACGCGCTAAGCGGTGCGGACACATCAGATGTCATCATGCAATACGATCATACCGGAAAAGTCCTAGCCCGTCTAAGTAATGCCACCTTGGGCATTGAGGTAGACGAAAAGGGGCTTTTTATGTTTGCGGACTTATCGAAAAGTACCGCCGCCAAAGAGCTTTATGAGGAAATATCAGCAGAGCTTATTACGCGCATGTCTTGGGCGTTCACGGTGGAGCAGGAAAGCTACGAGAGGATAGACGCAAACACAAGGCTACGCAGGATAGAGCGGATCAAAAAAGTGTATGACGTATCAGCCGTGAGCATACCCGCAAACGATGGTACGGAAATATCCGCCCGCAGTTTCGCTGAAAGGAGTTTTCAGGCGGAGCGGCAGGAGTTGCTAGGGCGGCAAGCAAGACTACTTAACTTAAGAATCAAAATGATGGAGGTTTAAAAATGAACAGACTACAGGAGATCAACGAAAGACTACAAGCAATATCCAGTGAAATTGAAACCAGAGGGGACGGGATCACCGCCGAAGATTTAGCGGCGTTTGAAACCGAAGTAACCGCACTCATGGAAGAGCGGGAGCAAATCACCACCTCCGCAGAACGTAGGCAAAGTATACTTGCAGGGATTGCCGCAGGAAGCACAGAGACCAGGGCGTTGACCAGCATGGGAGCGGGCGGCGCAACGCCACCAGCGGCGGGCGGCGAGGAAACAGACCGCTTCGACACACCGCAATACCGCAAGCACTTTATGGAATTTACGTGTCGGGGTACGCCGATTCCGGTAGAGTACAGGGCCGCAACAGATGCCGTGACCACAACGGGAGATACAGGGGCGGTTATCCCAACTACCATAATGAACGAAATTATCAAAGAAGCCGAAAGTTACGGGCATATCTTTAGCCGTGTCCGTAGGCTGAATGTCCAAGGCGGCGTTTCTTTCCCGATCTTGACGCTCCGGCCAACGGCTTCTTGGATAGGAGAAAAAAAGTCAAGCAACACGCAAAACCTAGAAGCGAACGAAGATGTGTCTTTCAGCTTCCACGGCTTAGAATGCAAGATCGCGCGGACGCTTCTTGTGAGCATTGTAACACTGGCCGAGTTTCAAAGGCAGTTTGTGCCGCTTGCAGTTGAAGCGATAACAAAGGCTGTTGAAATTGGCATTTTCAGAGGCACGGGAATCGGCCAAATGCTAGGCGTTCTAAAAGAGCCGAGAATACCAAAAGATAATATAATCACTTTATCCAAGGCCGAATTTCAAACGTGGACGGCCTGGAAGAAAAAAGTATTTGCCAAGATGAAAATTTCGTACAGGTCAGGCACCTTCCAAATGGCGCAAGGCACCTTTGACGGCTACATTGACGGTATGGTAGATGACAACAAACAGCCAATAGGCCGCGTAAACTACGGCATTGACGGCGGCGAAACCTACCGTTTCGGCGGGCGGCGTATTCTGCCCGTAGAGGATGAAGTGCTCCCGGCTTACGAAGATGCAAAAGTCGGTGACGTTGTGGCCGTCTTTATGCGCCTCAGTGACTACGCCGTTAACACTAACATGCAAATGCGTGTAGTGGAGTGGATGGATCACGATGATAACCAACTCAAAAATAAGGCCATCGTGATTTTAGATGGCAAAGTCCTAGACCCCCACGGAATCCTTTTGATTAAAAAAGGGGAATAGCCCCACCGTGTGGCGGTGGAGATGTAAGGTTTAATCGTTCGTCATCCAACGGGCGTAAAGGAGGTTGACCATGTTAGAACAAATAAGGCTTGCTTTGCGCCTTACCAACAACACGTTTGACGGCGAAATAAACGACCTTATAGCGGCCTGTAAGTTGGACTTGAAAATAGCGGGCGTTGTCAACATAGAGGACAGCGACCCGCTTATCTTACGGGCCGCTACCCTGTATTGCAAGGGGCATTTCGGCTTTGCGGACGTGGGAGTAAAATTCTTACAGTCCTACGAAATGCTTAAAATATCACTTTGCCTTGCGGGTGACTACAACAAAAAGCCGGGTGGTGATGCCTCTTGATGAATGACGGCATTTTAGGGATTTACCGCAAGATACCGACAAAGAGCGCAGGCGGCAAGCCGATAGAGGTCTTAGAGTTTTGTGAAGAGGCATTCTATGGCGAAATTAGTTTCAAGGCCTCGGAGTATTACGAGGCCAAGCAAGCCGAAACGGAAATAGTGAAAAAGGTACGCATACACCAAGATAAAACTATCTGCAATAAGCACGTTGTCATTGTAGGCGGTGTGCAATACGGTGTGGGGCGTACATATTCAACTGTTGCTAAAGGCATTGCTATAACGGACATAACGCTAGAGAGGGTGACGGCGAACTATGACATTGCTTGATTTCTATAATCTGCTATTAGCGGCGGGCATACCAGTGGCGCACTATGAAACAGACCTAGAAGATTACCCGTACATGATCTACCATGAGGAAAAAACGTCCTACAAATGGGCCAGCGGGCTAACCGTGCGGGAAGATGTCCAGGTGGAGGTTGCGCATTTCACCAAGACAGAGTTTGACCCCTCTTTAGAGCGTTTGAAACGTGTGTTGCTGAAAAAAAAGATCGGATTCACAATTGAAACCCTCTTTAACCCGGACAATAAAGTGATCCTAAATATACTCGCTGTGACAATTTCAAGAGAAATGGAGGTAGAACCTTGAATAAGATAATCCGCAGTCAAGGCGGCCAGCAAATGCACTTTATGCCCGCCTCTACGCCGTGCTACTTCAACATTGTACCCGTTCCGGTGGAGGACGCAAAAGAGGGGCAGGAACCCGCATTTTTCAGCGTGGGCATTAACAACGTGAGTTTTGGCGTTTTCAAAAAAGAAGAACAGGCGGAGGCCGCACTAAACGAGCTTGAAAACTTCCTGCTTGACAAAACAATGCGCTTTCAGGTTCCGCCCGACAAGTAGAGGGGTGGTCACGTGAGTAACATTGAAAACGGCTTTGTGGATTTCGCAAGTGATATAGCGGAAATAACCGAAGTAATCACAGACGAAAAGGTACACGCAGATGTCTTAGAAAAAGGCGCAAAGCCCATTGTGCAACATGCCAAAATGCTTGCCCCGAAACGCACAAGAAAGCTGGTGCAAAGCATTGGGGCGGAGTATCGTAGCGCAAAAAAAGGCGTAGAGATAGGCATAGGCCCGCCCGTGGACACGGGCGGCGCAACCGGGTTCTATGGCCGCTTCCAAAATGACGGATGGCGGCCCGCCGCAGGTAGGCGGAAACGCTGGGGCGGTAGATTCATTTCGAGGCGTTCAGCCGGGAAAGTTCCACCGAAGTATTATTTACAGCGTTCACTTGACGCACAAGAAGGAAACGCATATCGCATTATCACAGAAGAACTAAGAACAAAATTAAAAGGAGTTGGAGCACCATGATTAAATCAGTAAGACCGACATATGAAGTATCAGTAGGGGCGGCCTTTTTCTGCCCGATCATAAGCCGCGATAGTGCGGGCATCGAGTATGAAACCGATGTAACCCGTGTAGATGTCATCAAAACGCTGGGCATTACGCCGCAAGTGGCAGAGCAAGAAATTTGGGCCAGCGGCGTATTGTTCGACTACATCAATCAAACCTCCGGCGCAGACATTGCCCTAGCCGCCGTTGCCTTACCGCCCGCATTGCTTAATAAGCTATCCGGTGCGGATCAGGCGGACGGCTTTGTATTCAACAGGGTAAACGACCTTGAAAAAGAGTTTGCTTTCGGGTATTGGGGCGAAAACAGAGACGGGAGCCTAGTTTTCTATTGGCACCCTGTTTGCAAGATCGCCCCAGGTGAAGAGACGAAAGCGACAAGGCAAAACGACCCGCCCGACCCAGAAAAAAACTTCAATATCAAGGTTATCCCGTTCGGTAGCGGTGATAAGGGCGGCGTATGGCGTGTGAAGTACGATCAAGGGGAGGCGAAAGCGGCAGAGCTTACGCCGCTGACCGTTGAACAATTCTTCATACAGCCGATCTACGAAAAAGACCAAATCCCCCCGCCTGCGCCGCAGGGCGCAAACGCGGCATTTGCTCCGTTGGACGGAGCAACAAACACGCTGACAAACAAAAGCGATGAAGGGGCAGACAAGAAAAAGTAAAAGTGTCAGTTTCGGACACCAGCAATAACCCGCTATGAGCCTAAAAACTCATAGCGGGATTTTATTATTTTACAGGAGGTTGCAGATTATGAAGTTTGAAAAAAGCAGATTAGAGCCATTGAAAATTGATATTGGGGGCGTTATCTATCCCGTGCGTGTGACCTTTGGCGGCATGGCAGAGCTTGAAGAAATCTTAGAAATGCCGTTTTTAGAAATCTTCAACAAGTTTATTGAAAACTCCTTTAACGCAAGGGAAACCCAAGCGACCCTATATGTCATGCTCAAAGGCGGCGGGGTTGAAGTGGCGTTAGAGGATTTGGATGATGCAGAATTTACCGCCGACACTTTAGGCGTTATGTCAGATGCCCTTATGCGGGCAAATACAGTAGTGACCCTCATAGAAGAGCAGAAAGAAAAAGAAACCGGAGAAAGCGGCGAAAAAAAGAAGAAACCAGCCTAGAATTTAATTGGTTCCACCATATCCACTTTGCAACAACAAAGCTAGGCTGGACTTACGATCAATTCATGGACAGCAATTTCTATTTCTACTACGGGATGGCCCAACAATGGCTATTAGCTAACGGGGCCAAACGAAAAGAAGAAAAAGACAAAAAAGAGCCTATAAAGGTGAAATATTTTGACGAACTGCCACCGGGCTATTGGTAAAGGGGTGAGATTATGGGAGCTTCAACGGTAAGATGGGCGGGCGTGCGCCTTACAATGGAGGGCGCACAAGAATTTAAAAAGAGCATGAACGACATAAATAACCAGCTTAAAACCAGCCAAGCGGAATTAAGCAAGGTTACAAATGGCTTTGCTAAAAACGAGCAAAACGCTACTACTCTTGCCGCCAAACAAAAGCATCTACAGGAGGCTTTCAAGCTCAATGGAGAAGCCATAGCCCTAACAAGAAACAAGCTGGATGAAGCAACCGCACAATTTGGCGAAAATTCCAGTGAAGCAATCGCCCTGCGCCGGGAGCTTGCATTTTTAGAAGCGGAGCAAGCTAACCTACAAAGGGCTTTAGATGAGACTAACAGGGCCATTGCGGGCCAGCGGTGGACGGAGTTAGGGGAAAAAATGCAAGCCACGGGCCAGCGAATGCAAGCCGTTGGGGACAAGATGCAGAGCGTTGGCAAGGGCCTTTCGGTTGCCGTCACTGCCCCGCTTGTCGCAATGGGTGCGGCGGCCTTGGTGGTGGGAGAAGATTTTGAGAACTCAATGAACAAAATCCAATCCAGAACCAGAATGACAGGGCCACAAATAGCGGAGTTAAGCGCAGAGTTTAGAGGCCTTGGAAAGTCACAAGAGTATGGTGCATTTTCAGCAAGAGAGATAGCGAACGCCTATAGTGAAGTTGCAACCGCAGGAGACACCGTAGCGCACGCCACGGGCTTAATGCGCTATTCAATGGTGCTGGCTACGGCAACAAACAGCGATTTAACAGCCGCAACAGGCTTCTTAAATCTAGCCCTTGTCAAAACGCAATCAGATATACAATCCGCAGAAAGATACATTAACGCCTTTTCCGCCGTTGCGGGAGAAAGCGGCATGAAGATAAATGTGCTTGAAAAGGCTATCGTTGCACTTGCCCCGACCATGAATATGACGGGAGCAAGTATAGAAAAGATGTCAGGCAAGTTAAATGTCCTTTATCGCGGCGGAATCTATGGAATAAATGCGGCTAGAGGCATAGAGCAAATGACAAACTCACTTATCGCAAATGCGGCAGAGTGGGAAAAGTTAGGTGCAAAGGTATTTGACGCACAGGGGAATATGCGCCCGCTGAATGATATTTTACATGACACTATGACCGTATTGGACAATGTGGCAACGGAGCAAGAGCGGTACAACTTACAAAACAGAATGTTTACGACAGTATACAGCCGCGCAGTGTTTACCGAACTGCAAAATAACCGTCAAGCATGGGCGGACAGCGTAGATATCATGTACGAGGCAACCGCCGCAGTCGATGGAACGGGCCGGGCCTTTGAGATGGCGGCAATCAGGCAAGAGACGCTAAGAAACTCAACCCAACAAGTACGGGCCTCTCTGGAAGAAATCAAGCTACAGATTGCCGATGCACTCATGCCGCACATACAAAGGCTTACGGACGGCATAGGGCGTGTGGTAGAGCGTTTTGCAAGCCTTGACGAAGGGACACAAAGGACGATCATTACCCTTGCGGGCGTTGCCGCCGCCGTAGGCCCCGTTTTATTAGTGGGTGGGAAACTTGTCTCCACGGCAGGAAAAATAACTACTGGATTTGGCAAAATGGTATCAGCCATAGGGGCGGCGGGCGGCGCAAGCTCGGCCTTGAAAGCGAAACTACCGCTAAAAACAAAGGCACTTGCGGCGGCGGCTGTAGGGGTGCAAAACTATACGTTTAAAATGGCACTGTTAAGCGAGAGGCTAACCAACTATACAACGAAACTAACCGCCGTAAAAGTAAAAACCAACGCCTCCGCCGCCACATTCGCTAAAAAAGGAGGCGTATTAAAGCTTACAAAAGCCGGATACGATGCCCTGACAGCAAGCATCATAAAAACGGGAAAAGCCATGAAAACAAAGTCCGTAGATGGATTTGTGCTGGTGGGCAAAAAATTAAAAGCTCTCAAAAAAGGACTTGCGACAGCAACCGGAAAGATCAAAGGCTTTGCCGCCGCCAACACCTTAAAGGGCGGAGCTTTAAAGATTGCGTCAGGCGGCTTTGCGTTACTCAAAAAGGGATTACTGGCCGCAACCGCAGGGGTTATCAAATTGACAGCCGCTATGTTGGCTAACCCAATAGGGGCCATTATAGCGGGCGTGGCGGCTCTTGCGGCGGGGATCGTCTTATTAGTCAGGCACATAACACGCCAAACAGAAACCACACGTGAATTAGCCGCCGCATCAGAGGAATTGGCAGACCGTCAAGAGCGGCTTATAGAATCAGCGGAGGCCGGAGCACAAGCGTTCGCCGACAGCAAGCACGAACTACAGGAGAACGCACAACTAAGCCGGACGCTTGCGAGTGAGGTCTTAAACCTTGCGGCGGCGCAAGATAGGACGGCGGGTGACACGCAGAGGTTACGGAGTGGCATAGAGCAGTTAAACGACATAGTGCCGGGGCTGGGCCTTGCGTTCAATGAATACACCGGAGAGCTAAACATGTCCACAGATGCGCTTTGGGAAAACTTGGAGGCGGCCCAAGCGCAAGCGGAAATAGCGGTATTGATCGAGGAACGCGCCCGCCTCACCCGTGAAGCAGTACAAGCCGAAACGGAGCTTGTGGCCGTGGGCCGCTTGCGGGAAGAAATTGAGCAAAAAATAGCCGATGGCATGTACAGTAGCAACCGTGAGCGCGCTCAATGGCAAGGTTTAGTTAGAGAATTAACCGAGCAGGAAGCGGGGTTAGAGGGCCAACTACAGCTAACGAATGCACAAATTGAGATCACGGACGAAAAACTTGATGCCGCCGCCGAGAGTGCGGAGGCGATGGCCGCCGCAAACGAATACCTGATAGAAACGCTCTACAGAACAACGGCGGAGATGGCGGCCTATGAAGCGGTCTTATGGGGGATTGCGGGATCCCAAGAAGAGGCCGTAAACATGATGACAGGCTCCTTTGAGAGCTACGCCGCCAAGACCACCGACCTATTTAACCGCATACGAAACGATGTACAAATCACGATTGCCGATGTTATAGAAACACTCAAGCACAATACAAGAGTTACGGAAGAGTGGAGCATAAACATGGCAATTCTGGCCGAAAGGGCGATAGATCAAGGGATCTTAGATCAACTCGCCACGGGAACGCCGGAGGCAATGGCTTTAGCGGCGGCCATGGTTCACGGGTGCGCCGATGAAGTGGCCGTATTGGAGCATTATTTCCAGCGCGGCCTTGAAGCGGCCAACAATGCGGCAATAAGGGAATTGGCAAGGCCGGACGTACCGAACGCAACACAAGACATGGTAGACGAAATAGAGCGGGTTATCCTCACAAGCAACTCTATGGAAGATGCCCTTACCACTATGGTACACAACGCCCACGGAGCCGGGGAAGCCGCAATAAAGGCGGCTAACTTCCCGCACCTTGGACAAGGGGCCGTAGATGGCTTTGTGGACGGCGTAGAGGGTTCAAACGCCAACGCGGAGGCCGCAGGGACTGGCACCGCTAACGCCTACTTAGACGGCTACACAAGCACGATGGAACAAAATTCACCGTCACAAGTTATGAAGAGAAAAGGCGGCGGGGCCGTAGACGGATTTGTAGGTGGGGTGGAAGCGGAAATACCAGCCGCCGCCACAGCCGGAAGCGATATGGCAGAGGCGTATATAAGAGATGCCGCCAACGCCATACTTGCGGACACGTCCATACCTGAAAACGCACGTCAGGCAATCCAAAGAATGCGGGACGCATCTATCAACGCCGTGCAGTCCCTAAACTTCCCACAAGTCGGCACACAGGCCGCACAGGGCGTAGCAAACGGCATTAGAAACGGTGACGGCATTGTATCAGCCGCCGCACGTCAGATCATCAACAACGCCCTATCCGCCATGAGGGCCGCCGCCGCTATCCGTTCCCCGTCACACGAAACAACGAAGATAGCGGAAATGATGGGTGCGGGCATTGTGCGCGGTACAAATAACTACACACCGAAAGCTGTAGCCGCCGCAAACAATCAGGCACAATCTTACCTCCGGGCGGTATCGTCAACGCTTGATAATGACACAACTGTACCGAACTCATACCGCACACAACTACAGAGAATGCTTTCCCATGCGGGTGAAATGCAGTCGCAATCCTCTAATTTCCAACGGATCGGACAAGGATTGTCTAAGGACTTAGCGGACGGGCTACACAAAGGGCAAGTAGTAGATAAATCCATGGTCAGGCAACTACAGCAGATGAAACAATCCCTTGCCACACTGAAAGCGCAATCGGCACAATTCCAGCGTGTAGGTAATGAACTTGCACGGAAATTAGCAAGCGGAACGGATCAAGGGACAAATACATCTGTCCGCACCGCACTACAGAACCTAAATAACGCATTTCAGCAAATCCTAAACCAAATCAGGGCTATGGAAGGACAATTTCACGGCGTGGGCCGGAACATAACAAACGGCGTAGCAAACGGCATTAGAAGCGGTGACAGTATCGTATCAGCCGCCGCCCGCCAGATCATCAACAACGCCCTATCCGCCATGAGGGCCGCCGCACAAATCAGATCACCCGCAAGAAAAACGTTCAAAATAGCGTGTCAACTCATGGACGGAATGCTACGGGGCCTTGATTCTAAAATGGGCGAACTTGCGGCCTACTGCAAGCGGATCACGGACAAAGTGGCAGACGGCCTAAAGATAGACACGTCCGGGATCATAGAGAACTCTAAAGCCGTGCTACGCTCCATGCAAACGGCCCTACCAGCCCTAGATAGCAATATCAAATACACGGCCCACCCGCTACCCGCTGGCCATGCGCCCACTCCCCCGCCACCCGCACAAGTCCATATCACTTTTGGAGATGTGCATGTACGTGAGGATAAGGATATAGACCAAATCGTAAATACGATAATCCGCAAACTGGGCAAGGAAGTGGACTACAACAGTAAAATTGGGGGGTTGCGTATACAATGATCGGATTTTTCTTCAACCATAGACACAGCCGGGAGTTTTGGTTAGCTATGGAGGACGCACACAGGCCACTACTCCCCGCCCGCCGCCGCAATGACTACGAGATCACGGGGCGGCACGGCACTACAGACTTCGGCGGCGAAACCTACGAGACAAGGCAAATCCCTGTAGATATTCACTTTATAAGTGACAATGTGAGGAACCTACAGACTGTAGCCCGTGAAATCGCCTTTTGGCTAAGCAGAAAGGGCCTACTCTGGTTCGATGATGAGCCGGACAAAGCCTATGATGCCGTGGTCTATGACGCGGTGGACACCGAACAGCTTATAAGGACAAAACGGGCTACAGTGACATTTGAGTGCCAACCGTTTGCAAAGACAATCAACTTCATACAGCGCGTACACACCGGGGTTAGTAGCGGGCATGTCATGGACGATGTTTTCAGTCACGGAACAGTGCCAACGCCCGCAAGGATCATCATTACGAACACGGGAACGATCAACACAGGCAATATCATAATTAAAAGGAGGGCATTAAGCCGATGAATGCAAGCACACATTTAGAACATGCGATTTTAAACCACTTTTTCAGAAATGAACCCGTAACCATGCCGCCCGCGTTATTTCTCGCCCTGTACATCTCCGACCCTACGGACGATGACATAGGCACAGAGATAGCGGGCGGGGCCTACGCACGTCAGCCTATCACCTTTTCCGCACCGCAACAAATCAACGGGCGGGGCCAGATCGCCAATGACACACAGATACTTTTCCCCACCGCAACGGATAATTGGGGGACTGTCTCGCATTGGGGTGTTAGAGATGCGGCCACGGGCGGGAACCTATTGACCTATGCGCCTGTACCAACGCCAAAGCTCATAGAAAGCGGTGATGAAGCGAAATTCAACGCCGATGCAATCACAATTTCGGTAGACTAACGCAAGGAGGGCGGCTATATGTTGGCCTTTAACCGCGGGCGATTTAACCGCCCTACCAATAAAAGCGTTCTGCTTTCGGGAGATGCGGCCCTTGAAGTGACGGCGGCGGGCTGCATAAACGCCGCCATGTCACTAAAAGGGACGGCAAGAATTACAGTATTAACATACTTTGGGGCCGCAATCTCCGTTAGGGCAATCGGTGAAGTGTCAAGGGTGCGTTTTCTAGGGGAAGCGTCAGACGGTACACGGGTTGCCAAATTTAACAGGATGGGCTTCAACCGTGGAAAATTCAACGCCTCCGCCCATAAGCGGAGCAATGCGAATATATCAATGGCGGCGGCGGGGGAACTTACCGCCGCCCGTTGCTTTAGCGGGGCCGCTGAAATAGAGATACAGGCAGACAGCGGGGCCTTAAACGTCTCTAATGCCTTTAGTGGCGATACTGAAATAATCCTACTTACTGATGGTTACATGAACGCCGCTAGATCATTTGAGGGTGCGGTAGAGGTCATTCTATCAGCTCTGGGCTATGTCAATGTAATCCGAGGCATGGAGGGTGCGGCCCTCACTCTCCTAAAAGCTACAAGCCGTGAGTTTAACACATTCCGGCTTGAATACATAGAACTACCAAACTTGACACTTGCGCCGGGGGATGAACTCATCATAGATACGGACACAAAGACTATAACGCTAAACGGTACAAATGTCATGCGGTATTTGAGCCGTGCAAGTGAATTTTTCCAATTCAATCCAAGAGAAAACGAGATTGAATATATAAGCTCTAATCCAGATGATCACATGGAAGTTAGGATACTCTGGAAAGATGCATGGTTATAGGGGGTGTGAAGATTGTCTACCGCAAATATGCCGAGGGTGTACGACCAAAACAACAACTTATTAGGGATACTTGAAAAGGCTATCAACGTAGGCTACAAGCAAGTATACAATGGCCTTTGGACGGCCACCTTTACACTTCCCGCAGATGATCCGAAAAATGAGTATTGCAAGCCGTTTAACTATGTGGAAATCTTTGACGAACAGCGGCGCATTGAGCTTTTCAGGATCATGCCAAGCACACTGACCCGCATGGGAAAGCGGGGCTTTATTGTTTATGAGTGCGAACACGTCATAACCACACTACTAGACAACGTGCTTTTCAAGTTTCATCAAATTGGAAATATCGGGGTTTTCACCCATGAGGTCATAAACTACGTCTTAGGCTTTCAGAGCGTGAGAAATTGGACTTTGGGGCGGTGTGATTTTCGGCACCAATTTCTTTACAAGTGGGAAAGTGAAAACCTTTTAGCCGCCCTATTCTCCGCGCCGCGCCCGTTTGCGGATGAATGGCACTTTACCTATGACACAACGGTATACCCGTGGATCATCAACTTGGAGCGGGCAGAGACGGAAATAAGCTGTGAGATACGCCACGGAAAGAACATGCTGGGCATTGAGCGGCAAATAGACCCTACAAACCTTGTGACCCGTCTAATACCGCTGGGCTACGGAGAGGGCGAAAACCAGCTAACCATTGAGAGTGTGAACGGCGGGCGGAACTATATAGAGGCCGACACAATAGATGTATGGGGGCCAAAAGAAACGATATGGACAGACCGCCGCTTTGAAGATGCAAATAACATACTTGCCACAGCGCAAGCTATGTTAGAACGGCTAAAAAATCCGTGGATTTGCTATACGGTAAGCTCCATAGACCTTTTTAAGCGTACCATGCAAGACTTTGACCAATTCAAAGAGGGGCGCATGGTGCGGGTTATTGACAAGGTAGATGATATAGACGTAGATACCCGCATAGTGGAGATTGAAAAGCCGGACGTGACCAAGGCGGATATAACCGTTACCATCGAAAACAAAAATAGAAACGTAGCGGGAAGCATTGCCGCCTTGCAGGAGCGGGCGCGGATCAATGATACATACGCGCAAGGATCGGAAACGCTCCTAACAATTCCATTTAGCGATAATGCAGAGGCACGCTTCCCGGCGATCTTTGAATTTTATGTGCCGCCCAATATGGTAAACGTAAACGAGGCCATACTAAGGATACAGCTTTTGCCGTTCCGGGCGTTCTCTAGGGCTGTGCGCGGCGGGGGCGGCACAACGCAGTCTACAACCAGCGGCGGCGGAACGACAGAAACGACAACCAGCGGCGGCGGCGAAACCGCTACTTCGTCAGCGGTTACACTGCTCCCGGCGAACATGCAAGTGGAAGATGACGGGGGGGTAGGGGCCGCCAACCATAACCACGGGATAGCGCGGGGAACCCCGTGGGTAATGGGAATAACCGTTACACGGGATAGTACGGGGGTCATAACGGACGTAGCCCCGCAGTACCACGGATGGAGTTGGACACCATCCGGCGCACACAAGCATGAACCACACAGCCACAACGTAACGATCCACCCACACAGTCACAACGTGACGGTTCCGGCCCATAGCCATAACGTGACCGTACCAGACCACACACATGAAATTGAGTTCGGAATATTTCAAGGATCGGCGGCGCAATCAATTAGCATTAGGGTTGATAATAACTTAATCCCGGTATTGTCAGACCTGAATAATATAGACCTTATCCCGTTCCTACGCAAAGACGGCGGCGGGCGTATCGTGCGGGGCGCATGGCACAGGCTGGAAATTGTGCCGGACAGATTGACCCGTATTTCAGCACAAATATTCTTTAATATCTTCACAAATTCAAGAGGGGGAGGCAATTTTTAATGACACTTCAAGAGATGTACAGAGCAAAGCTAAACAGCCCGGAGACAAATATCATAGGCACCATATCGGCCACCGCTACGCAATTTACAGTAGTGGACGTTACGGCGGTAACGCCGGATGACGGTATATTCCCTATCCTGCTTATGATCGGCGGCAATCGGACGGACTGCGAAACGGTACGCTTGACCGCTATTGACGGGAACACCCTAACCGTGGAGCGGGGCTATAAAAGTGCGGCCCGTGCGTGGCCAGCGGACGGGAGCGGAGCGGGCGAGATCATAGCCGCAAACTTCGGCGCACAGCACCACAACGCTTTTGTAGAGAACATAGAGACGCTAAAGGAGGCAGTAGAAAACGGCGGCGGTGTGGAGCTTCCGGCCCTTGAAGTGATCCGGGAAAACATAAAATCACTACAAGAGGATTTAGAAAACGTCAGCGACACCCTTAAAGCGTCTGTAAAGCAGAGCCTTGAAGAAATGGGGCGAACTCTCGAAGCCCTTGAAAAATCACTACAAGAGGATATGCAAAGCACCAGCGACACCCTCGAAGCGTCTGTGAAGCAGAATATAACCAATATTACGCAAGAAGTTATCGAAACGCAACAGCTTCTGGGTGTGACTTCTCAGCAAGCCACTGATAACTCTTCGGAGATTCAACTCCTTAACGGCTTGATTGGTGTTGCCGGTGGTCTTGCCACACTGGGCGATAATATAAAATTACCTCTACCACAATTGCCAGCGCATACAAACGAGGAAAGTTCTATTTTAGGGTGCGCCTCTGCTTCTGAATTTGGTCATGCACGGGCCGCAACACAGTTACCGTTAAGAAATGGCGTAGCCTCGGTTGGAACAGATAAGGGCGTCTTTGCCAATGAAGATCACGTTCACCCGGAGAGTTCTGCGGGAGAAGAAGACCGTTGGGCGAGGTTTGTTTCTGATGTTTTTAATTTTCAATTTTTTAAAGCCTTAGGATTCTAAGGTGGAAGGAGAACAGAGCTATGAATGGAATGCAAATTTTTACAGAAAACGGTGGAAGGAGAACAAAAGTATGAACGGGATGCAAATTTTTACAGAAAGTGGTATGTTTACACCTCATCAAGCAGGAATCCCCTACAAAATATTTGTAATTGGTGCTGGTGCTGGCGGTGGTGCTGGCGGTTTAGGTGGGCGTAGCCATTTGGCAACACAGCAGAGTACGGGGGGTGCTGGCGGTGCTGGCGGCGGCAATGGTAAAATCGCAATCGCAGTTTGGACACCGGAGACTTTAGCGGCGATTCCGGTTACTGTTGGGGTTGGCGGGATTGGCGGACTTGGGGCCGCAAGTGTAGCGGCTGGTTCCACTGCACAAAATGGCCCGGCTGGCCAGCAGGGCCAGCCGGGCGGTGCGTCGTCTTTTGGGGATATTATTACTGCAATCGGCGGCCTAGGTGGCCTTGGTGGGCCGGGCGGCACTGCAAGCACGGCGGCGGTCACGCCCGCACTCAACGCCGCCGCAAGAGGGATTGACGGCGGCGGAGACGGCGGCTTTGGTCTTGGTTTCGGAATGAACACCGGAGATTCTACAAACTGGTTTGCGCTCAATTCGGGTAAGCCAGGAAAGGCAAGCGGCACTATCGTTTTTCCAGAATTTATTCCGTGGGGCCTTAATCCTATAGATAATGGAGGCATCGGAACTACCGCAGCGCGCGCCGCTGGCCGTGGTGGTGGCGGAGCTCACGGCACAATGCTACCGTTTGGAGAGTTCGGCGCATTTCGGGGTGGTCAAGGAATGCCTACTATGGTAACTGCTGGCAGTGGTTTTGGCGGTATAGGCATTGGCGCAGGCGGTGGCGGTAGCGCAGGTAGTGCAGGTGCAACTACAGGGGCTATTGGGGCCACACACGCAGGCGGACAGGGCGCACCGGGTGCGGTTATTATTATGTGGTAAAAAAAGGAGGTATTACTATGTGGTACGTAGTCGTTTTAAATGGCGTTGCACAGGAGTCTATTGCGGAATTTAATCCAGATTTTCCTGATACTCCAATTGAACGCCGTTATTCTGCTGATTTTCTAAAAAAAACAATCAAATCCAAAACGGAAATTTCGTCTGGGTGCTTGTATAACACGCATACGGGCGCATTTACAGAGCCGCTTACAGAGGGAGGCGCAAACTGATGTCAGATCAAGGATACAGCGTATATGAGAGTATCGTAAACGCCACGGCAAGCGAACTGATCTTATTTTTCGTGATTATGGCCGTCTTAGCTATCCCGCTCTATATCGTGGTGCTAAAGGGCCGCAAAGCCGACAGACAGCATGACAGGGAGCGAGAAGCGCAATTCTTAGAGGTCATCAAAGAAAACAGCGCAGTCATGGCGGAACTTAAAGAAGTGTTAAAAAGTAGTGGGGCCTCCACTCGCGCAGAGATTGGGCGGGTGCATGGGAGGCTTGAAGGAATTGAAAGCAAGGCGGATAAAATCCTACTTATCGTAAAAGGAGGTCAAAACAGAAATGAATAAAAAAGAATGGTTCAAAAGCACAAAGGCCAGATTAGCCGCCACAGTTACGGCGGCCATTGCGGCGATAGTTGCCGCAGGCCTAATCTTTGATTGGCGGTACGCCGTAGGCGTATTGGCGGCGGAAATTTTGGCTTGTTTGGCATACAGCCTACGCAAGCTACACAAGAAAAAGGAGGAGGGCGGCGCACATGGCGGTTAGGACATATTCTTTACGTGCAGATGGAGACAGATTGCTTGCACCTAATTTTAGAGTGCGGGAGTTTGCAAGTCGCTGTGGTGCTGATAGGATACTGATTTGTGACAATCTTATTAGAACCCTTCAGCGAATCCGTGATCATTTTGGTGTTCCGGTGACAATTTCAAGCGGATTTAGAACAGAGGCACATAATCGGCGTGTAGGCGGTGCGACAAACAGCCAGCATTTACGTGGAACCGCCGCAGATATTACCGTGCGCGGCGTTGCTCCCCTTGCTGTGGCACAGTTTGCAGAGCACTTAGGAATGGGCGGAATTGGCCTATATGCAACCTTTACGCACGTTGATACAAGAGCGGCCCGCGCCCGCTGGGATCAACGTAGTGGGCGTCCGGTCAATGTATCCGGCTTTCCGGGCTTTGCGCCGCCACCACAGCCTACGCCGCCACAGCCCCCACCCCCGCCGCCTATACAAAATACACCACAACAACCGCAGGAGGATAACAGTATGACAGAAGCACAAGTAAGGGCGATTGTACGCGAAGAAATACAAAACGTGCTATCCGGTAACGGTACAGAACCGTCACCGTGGGCACGGGAAGAATTTGCGGCGGCAATGGCCGCAGGGATTACGGACGGTACAAGGCCGCTGGGGTACGCCACACGGCAGGAAATGGCGATTATGACACTTAGGGCCACGCAATGAACGGACTAAAGTAAATACATGACGCAAAAAGGCCGTCCAACTTCCCTTTTCGGGGAGCGGGACGGCCTTTTTTGTTGTATATATAGCTTAATCACCAACGAATAATACATCAAACAAGAGGGGGTCAAAATCAAAATTGAAATCATCAAAAAAGTCCATATAATCAAAGTATCTATAAGTGCTTTCGGTGCCGTGAAAATAAACCGTATTTGTAGAGGCGTGTGATTGTATCCTAATAGCAGTACCTACGCCATATACGGAAAGTAGCACGGTGTCCCAATAGTCATTAAGGTAGTAATGTTGATTTAAAAGGGATTCGGTAATATTAACGGCGTGGGAAGCGGCAACGGATCGCAAAAGAGCATCAGGATAATCATTTTCACCTAAAACAACGCCTATGTGTATTGTATCTCGACCAGTGACGCCGATTTCGTAAGAAACGAAAACGTCATCACCTCTTATGGAGCCACCTAAAATACTCCCTGTTGCAATATCATAGACAAGGGATACAATTTCATCATGGCTAAATTCTACTTCCTGTACCTCATCAATAATTTCGGTAGGAGAAGAGCCGCCACAGGCAGAAAAGATTAAAAGCATAACTACTATCAAACAAAAAAAAGCTCTCTTCTTTTTCATGTACCACACACTCCATTGTCGTATTTTTTAGAATTAGTCACCTTTAGGGTTAGATTAACATTCCGACCATGCTAAAGTCAAGGGAAAATACCTATCTTTAGGGTAAGGTGGCCGGATGAGAATATATAAGTACGATGGGAAGTGTAATATTTCCGGCGCAAAAATCCGGGAAGAAAGAACCCGCTCCCAACTTTCGCAAGAACAACTTGCGGCAAAGTTACAGCTTGAAGGGATAAATTTAAGCCAGAAAGCTATCAGTAGAATAGAAGCCGGGTATCGTGTTGTAGCAGACTATGAGCTAAGAAGCCTTGCAAAAGTGCTTTGCGTATCAGTATACACGCTACTTGGGGAAGAGTAAAGCTATATGAGTGATATATAGCAGTCTATTTGCCAAATCTTTTAAACTTTTTTACGGAACCTATTGACACTTCCATGTCTATAATATATACTTTAAGCAAAAAGCAACTAAGGGAGTGAAAAAATGCCGTTCAACAAAGATACCGCCGCCGCCGCTGGAAGCAAAGGCGGCGGGAACCGATGGAAAAATAAAGCCCAAAACACTTACAGAAATAAAACAATGCTTATAAAACTTAGCCAGGATGAAATGAACAACCTGATTACCAAGGCCACCGCACACGGCGTTTCAAAGAATGAACTTGTAATTAGGGCGGTACAGTCGTATTAAATGAAAAATCCGCAAGCGGCAAAAATACCCGTCCGGTTTTGGGCGGGTATTTTTGACCCTCGAATTATCCAAAAGATAACTAAAAAGTGAAAGGGTGGTATGGTGCGAAAGTTCAAACACTTTACATGGGATGACAGGCTACGCCTTGAAACAATGCTGAAAGATGGGAAAACGCCGAAAGAAATTACCGAACGGCTAGGCTTTCATATAAGTAGTGTATACCGAGAGATTGAACGCGGGGCCTATATGCATAAAAAGCCAGACTGGACATGTGAAAAACGGTACGCCCCGGAGGTTGCAGACAGAAAATACCGCGAAAACCTAATAGCAAAAGGCCCGCCGCTGAAAATCGGAAAAGATCACATGCTGGCCGCCCACATAGAACGCAAGGTTATTGATGAAAGATATTCCCCCGCCGCCGCACTCATGGATATAGATAGAAGCGGACTTACCTTTCAGGTGTCAATATGCGTTACCACGCTATACAGCTACATAGAAAAGGGTGTATTTCTAAGTCTCACAAACAAGCATCTTCCGACAAAAGCAAAACGCAAGAGAGTTTATAAGCGTGTACGCCGTGCTCACGCCCCGAAAGGTGAAAGCATAGAAAAACGCCCGGAAGAGGTCAATCGAAGATCGACTTTCGGGCATTGGGAAATGGACACACTAAAAGGAAAGCGGGACACGAAAAAGGCTATACTTGTCCTCACGGAGCGGCTATCAAGACAGGAAGTTAAAATACCAATAGCGAACAACACGGCGGAAAGTGTTTTAAAGGCTATGGACGCACTGGAACGGCGATACGGTGAAATGTTCCGAATTGTATTTCAGACAATCACAGTGGATAACGGGAGTGAATTTGCAGACTGTAACGGGATGGAGCGATCATGCTTGTATGAGGGAAACCGCACAAAAATATTCTACTGTAATCCATATAGTAGCTGGGAACGGGGAAGTAATGAAAATCAAAATAGGATGATCCGCCGATGGATACCAAAAGGTACGCCACTTGAAAAATATACAGATGACGATATAATGAGGATAGAGGACTGGCTAAACAACTATCCCCGGCGCATATTCAAGGGAAAGGCGGCGGTTGATGTGTTCATGGAACAGGTGGCCGCCCTTGCCTAAAAGGGCTTTAAAAGTTTTTTAAACTTTTTTTGCATTTACTATTGACATTTACCCAAAAAAAGGCCATTCCAAATTTTTCGGAATGGCTTTCTTCGGTTATTGATACGGCGCAGTGTCTAACGTGACCAGATTATGCCGGCTTCGGGCTCCGCTTGTGTCTCCAGCACATCTATAATCGCCTCAATAAATGCGGCTCTATCATTTTCGACTTCAAAGAACGACCCGCGTGACTCTACGCCGACGAAACAGAACATGTGAAAGCCGTAGCTCTGCTCAAGGGTAAACATCCGCAGTTCCGAATCTTCAGTATACACGATTCCGATATACGTACTCCGCCGCACCTCGCCGATATCGAGCATCTTTATGATCGCCCCAATGCTGTCCTCGTTGAGCTGCTCTATGGTCACCTCGGCGATATGCTCATCTCCCAGACCGAAGGTTTCCAGCGGCCGGGATTCCTCTGCGAGCGCAAATTGATCGCCCAACTCATATTCCGCAAAAATCGCCGTCACATACTCCCAGGCCCAGAGCAGGACGGATTCCATCCCGTCCTCGTCGAACTCGCTTATATAATCAATGATTTCCTCGTGGAATTCAAACACGACACTCGGTAAAAACCTTTGCTCAAACAGCCATCTGGCACCGCTCTGCAGTTCTAATATTTCGGCAGGGGAGATTTGGTCGGCAGAGGGCGACGGCTCCGGCTCAGCGGTTTCCACGGGATCGGCGGTCGGTGCAACCGTTGGTTCGGGTGTGGGCGCAGGCGTCGGCGCTGCAGGGGCATCAGATACGCATGCGGTAAGGGATAGAATCAATAGCACAAGGATGGCGATAATACTCTTTTTCATCATAAACAGCCTTTCTCCGACAAAATAGTTACGGGCGTTTATGCGTATCATACCATTGCATAACGGATTGGTCAATCGCACATCCTAAGCGGAGATAATGAGCCCCATGGCCAGCATAGCCTGATTGTCGGCGTAAATTTTGTCAAATTGGGAGATGGGGAGCGGGTTGACGCCCCGGCCCACTTCGATGGTATAGCCGGGTCGATTAAAGTGTTGGATGAACCAGTCCCGGTATCCGGCGTGGCCGGAGGCGAAGGGGGTGTCCTCCAGGGCGTAGCCGGAGAGCTGGGCAAAGACCTCGCCGATCTCCCTGGAGTTGGGGGGCAGATAGTCCAGATATTGCCAATAGATCACCTGGCCCTGGCTGTGATAGGAGAGGGTCAGGGCGAAGTCGTGGCGGAGGGTGTAGTCGTACATGGCACGGCTCTCCGGTTCGGATAGGGCGGAGCGGCCCACGTAATCCCTGGGGCCGGGGCGGGTGAAGCCCTGGGCGAACTTAATCTCTTTGGCCTGTTCCCAACTGGCCGGGTATTGGAGGTTGATATCCACGCCCCGGGCGTTGGCCTTCCAGCCGTCGGGGAAGGGGATATGGGGATAGTGTTCCGCCAAAAGCGTCGCATATTCGTAAAACGGCCCGGCATCCAGCGCCCCTGTGGCGATATCCACCCCGTCGGGGTTGACCATGGGGATCAGATGCAGGGTGGCGGCGGCGTAGAGCGCTGCGGCGTCTAAATTTCCGACCTGGCCGCCTGTGGATTGGGCTTGGGCGTAGTCCTCTAAAAATTTCAGCAACACAGGGGTTGTGATCCACTCGTTGCCGTGGTGGGCGGCGTTATAGCTCACCGTATGGTCGCCGGAGCCGAACAGGAGCACGGGGAGGTCTAATCCGCCTAAGCTCTTGCCGATAGATTCCCGCCGGATATGGGGATAGCGGGCGGTGAGGCCTTTGAGCGTATAAAAGAGGACACGGGAGGTGAAGCGGACATTGGTCGGCACCACGGGGAAGCCCAGGGGAATGGTCAATACATGGCCCGGTTGGAGTACGTCCGGTGCGGCGCTCGGATTTGCCGTCTCTATGGCGGCGACAGTGGTGCGGAAGCGATTGGCCAGGGCAAAAAACGTATCCCCAGTCCGGATTCTTCGGCGGACATAGCCCACGAGAAAAGGGACGAGAGCGTGCCAATCTGTCCGTGTGATCTCTGGGGCGGCGGCCAGGTTGCGATCCGCCCGGAAGCGATTCAGGGCGGACTGGGTTTTCGGGCCGAAGATGCCGTCAATGGAACCGGGGGCGTACCCGGCCCGGATGAGGCCCAGTTGGATCAGGTCAATGTCCGGGTGCTTTGTTCCCGGCGGATAGTCTCGCATGAAAGAAGCCCTCCTCGTATCATAAATGTTTCACAGTCTATTTTGTATTCTATGTGCGAAAAATTAAAATCGTGAAAAGATTCCAGCGTAAAGAGCCGCAAAACCAGCCATAATGAAAGAGGTTAAAAAACGAGGAGGCGTACTTTACTATGATGTGGAACCGTGCAACAAGAGCAAAACAGCACATTATGGCTGCAATTGCAGCCTTGGCACTTTTATTATCAGTCGCACCCGTGGCTCTGGCGGCACAGATGCCGACGGAGCTCGTGCCGGTGGGGCAGACTGTGGGAATAACGATCAAATGCGATGGGGTCATGGTGGTGGCCCTGGGGGACGTGGAGACGGATGCGGGGATGGTTTCTCCGGCCAAGACGGCGGGATTGCGCCCAGGGGATGTGATTACCCAAGTGGGAGCAGAACAAATCCGCTCTCTGGCGGAATTTAAGGCGGTCATTGAGGAATTTGACGCCGAGGGGATGACTGTGGAGATCAATCGAGGGGGGCAAACCCTACAAGTAACTCTGACGCCGGCGAGAGATTGGTCGGGGGCAACTGTATTGGGCCTATGGCTCAGAGACGGCATGGCGGGGATCGGCACGGTGACGTTTTATGATCCGGTCAGCGGACTGTTCGGTGCACTGGGCCACTCTGTCAGCGATATGGAGACGGGTGCGCTCATGCCTCTGGGCGAGGGGGCTATTATGCCCGCCACGGTAAAATCCGTTCGCCGTGGCGAGGCGGGTGCGCCGGGGGAATTGCAGGGAGAGTTTGATTTTACAACGAAGATCGGCACTCTGACAGAAAACACCCTCACAGGTATTTTCGGCCAACTGGAGGAGGTTGCCCAGTTCCCGCAGGAGAAGGCAATACCCATCGGCGATGCCAAGGATATTGCGTTGGGGCCGGCGAAGATTCTGGCGAATATCAGCGGCAAGTCGATTCAGGAGTTTGATATTGAAATCACCCGCACTTTCTCCGGCGGAGAGGACCGCAACATGATGATTACCGTGACGGACCCCGCCCTCATTGCCCAGACCGGCGGCATCGTCCAGGGCATGAGCGGCAGCCCCATTATCCAAGACGGCAAAATCGTAGGGGCGGTGACCCATGTGTTGATTAACAATCCGGAAAAGGGATATGGGATCTCCATAGAGAGTATGCTGCGGAGTTTTGCGCAGGTGTAGGGGTTGAGGCGGCAATCTGCCGTCCCTACAGGCCAAAAATAGAAAACCGGCCTTTCGGTATCACTCGCCGAGAGGCCGGCTTTGCATTTCCTGTCCACAGAGTTTGAAAAGTCTTAACCTTTTCACCCCCCAGAAGTTCGATTTGTTCCGCTAGACTGTCATATAGTCAAAACTATGGAGGTGCGACGCATATGACACAGGAGCGGAAAAAACGGAGAACTCTTTTGCCGAAAGTATTGGTGGTTGCGGCGCTGTTGTTTTGCGGCTACGCTTTTTGGCTATTGGGGAACGGGGAGGCCCAACCTCTGCCCGTGTTCTCAAGCCTATCGCATGAGCGAATCACAAGCGGGACGCCTGACAGGGGCAATCGGTCGGTCTATCCAGCCGGATTTCCGGCGTTTACCGGACAAATCCAGGTTGGAGAAATTGCGGATACCCAGTATTTGAAATTGGTCAACCGGGAGCGGGCCTTAGCTGCCCCGGTCAATTCCGGGCGGTTGGCGACAGTTTGGCCCGGCATCCCCGCACGGGACGCAGAGGTGATGCTGCACGAGAGCGCCAGGCAGGCGATCCAATCCCTCAACGAGGCGGCGGGCCGGGCCGGGATCAACAACCTCTTTATCGCCAGCGGATTTCGCAACGAGGCGGAACAGAGCCAGTTGTATCAAAATGCGGTAGATCGGGCCTATGTCCTGCCGCCGGGACACAGTGAGCACCAATTGGGTCTGGCCGCCGATATTCTGGCCTCCGGCATCTACAATAACGGCGGAATGCGGGGCTCTCAGGAGGCCCGGTGGCTCGCCGAAAACGCACCCCAATTCGGGCTCATCCTCCGCTACCCGGAGGACAAGCAGGAGATCACAGGCGTGGCCTACGAGCCGTGGCATTTCCGATACGTGGGCCGGGTGCACGCACACGTCATGGGTCAGCGGGGTTTTGTCCTGGAAGAATACATCGCATACTTACAGGAGACCGGCGGATTTCAGACCGCATTTGACGGGAAAACCTACTACGTCTTGTACCAGCGGCCGGAAAATGGTATGATATTCGTGCCGGAAGAGATGGCGTTTCAAATCTCCGGCGCAAATACAGGGGGCTATATTGTGACGGCTTGGAGATAAGTCGGCAGGGAGGGGACCTATGGAACACACCATATTGATCTGTGATGACGACCCTGATATTCTATCGGCCCTGGAGATATACCTGCGCCAGGAGGGATACCGGGTGGTTCGGGCCATCAACGGCCGGGAGGCGGTGGCGCTGGCCTCCTGCGAGACCATTCACCTGATCCTGCTGGATATAATGATGCCGGAGATGGACGGAATCTCTGCGGCGGTGAAGATCCGGGAGACCAGCAATGTACCCATCGTATTTCTCTCCGCCAAGAGCGAGGAGACGGATCGGATCCTGGGGCTGAATATGGGCGGGGACGACTATATTACAAAGCCCTTTAACCCCGTGGAGCTCATCGCCCGGGTGCGGGCGGCCCTGCGCCGCTATGCCCGCTTAGGGGGACTACATGCGGGCCAGTTATCGCCGGAGCAGAACGTCTACCAGACCGGGGGCCTGGTGCTCGATGACAACAAGAAGAGCGTGAGCGTAGAGGGAGAGGACGTCTCCCTCACGCCGCTGGAGTACAATATATTGAAATTGCTCGTCTCGAACCTGGATCGGGTGTTCTCTTCTTCGCAGATTTATGAGGCGGTCTGGGAGGAGCCTGCGTTTCACGTATCCAAGACCGTCTCTGTGCACATTCGGCATATTCGGGAGAAGATTGAGACGGTTCCGAAAGAGCCGCAATATCTGAAGGTGGTCTATGGACTGGGGTACAAGGTGGTGAAGCATGATTAAGCTATTTTGCTCCCCTGTTGTAAAGATTTTGCTGTTTCTCTTAGGCTATGTGGGGGCGGTATCTCTGCTGCGTTCTCTGAGCCACACCTTTCATGTGCTCTTTGGCAGATTTTTTGGCGAGTGGTTTTACTTTGGATTCCATTTTTCTGTGTTTTTTCTTGTGCTCTGCATCGGATTTCTGTTCCTCTCGGTCTGGATGACCCCGGGAGCAGTAAAAAAGGAGGCTACCTATGGTCTCTGGCGCAATTTAGACTTTGTGCTGTTGAGCCTGTGCAGTCTCTTGTCCGTGTTTTTTCTCCTCTCCGCTGCCCATACGGAGTGGCGGGAGCTATACTCCCTTTTGCCGCCGACGCTGGCCTATCTGGTGGCGGTGCTGATCGGAACGGAATTTGTCGCACGTATACGGGACAGAGATTTGCTCCGTACCCTCTACTGGGTACGGTTTTTCCGGCGGTACCCCGTCTGGCGGGCCACGGGCCTGTTTTTCGCCTTGATGTTGACCTGGAACGTGGTCTTATTATTTGTCCTTATTATCCCAGCCCTCACTGACGACCCTCCTTTTTTCACGTCGTTCTGGCTGGCCTTGCGAACCCCCTTCGGAACTGCTGGGCCTGTATATTTTCAACGGTGGGGTGCCGAGATTAACAACCTGTTTCTGATCGTCGCCGCCCTCTCCGTCCTGGGCCTGACCTATCTGGCCGCCAGTGTGTCACGGCTCTCCGAGGAGCAAGACGCCGCAAACGAAGAGCGCATCCGGATGGAGCGGTTTAAGAGTGAACTCATCACCAACGTGTCCCATGATATCCGCACACCCTTGACGTCCATTATCAACTATGTGGATCTACTAAAATCCCAGCCTATAACGGGGGAGGCCGCCGCCTATGTATCGGTGCTGGACAGGAAATCCGCACGGCTGAAAACCCTGATTGACGATTTGATGGAGGCCTCCAAAGCGGGTACGGGGAACATGAGCGTGACACTGGAGGAAGTCAATCTGCTGGAACTCGTCGGCCAGGTGGCCGGAGAGTTTGACGAGCAATTTACCCAGCGGCATCTGACCCTGGTGCTCCGTGAGCCGGATGAGCCGGTCTATGCCTATGTGGACAGCAGACACCTGTGGCGGGTATTGGAAAATCTGTTCTCCAATGCGGCAAAATATACCCTCGCCGGCACCCGTGTGTTTGCGGAGATCACACAGGGAGAGGGACAGATCGTGTTTGCGCTGAAAAACATATCCCAAGACCCAATCGACCTCGCAGGCGACGCCCTGACGGAGCAGTTTATCCGTGGGGACCGGGCGAGACAGACAGAGGGGAACGGGCTGGGGCTCTATATTGCCAAAAGCCTTGTGGAGCTCATGGGTGGCCAGTTTTCCATCCGTGCCTCAGGGGATTTGTTTGAGGTGAAGATTGTATTTGAGGAAATCGTAGAATAAGAAAAGGTCTCGTGACGTGGGACGTCACAAGACCTTGGGGGCAATAGCGCCTATTATTGTTGCGATATAATTTTCGGCCTGGCGAAGAAGTACATAATCGGGCCGAAATAACCCCTAAAAATAGACAAAAACTCATTGGAAGTTACGTTGCCGTTTATAGACATGACATCCAGTCTGTTGCCGTGGAACATACACAGATATCCGGTGGGGGCATAGCCGTTTCTAATATAGAACTCTTTACGCTTTTTCCGTATCTCGCTGTCGCTTGCGGTTTCATCCTGCGCATCCAGGTTTAGTACAATGCGATTATTTGGGTACAGTTCACGGAGGTGCTCCATAATTTGTGAGCCATATCCCTTAGAGCGCAGATCTGACCGGGTTGCAAGATACCATAAATAGGTCATGTCTCCGGACGAAATCGTATAGGTCAAGCCCACAAATACATCCCCATCGTAGTAGGCATCGAATCTGACGGTGTCTTTTTTTGTTTGATTGATGAGAAACGCAAGGGGCGCCTGCTCTTGCCTGGGAAAGGCGGAGCCATACAACGCTTTTATATGATGAAAGCCTTCTTTATCATATTTAATGTTCTTTGTGACCGGTTTTGTGTGCAGCATGATTCGGTTCTCCTTATATCAATTCAATTTCTCGCCGTACAAACTCCAAGTCATTTATCACGTCTGGGTCGGCATAGTTCGTTATGTTTGCGGCTTTTTCAAGATATTCCAACCCCTGTGCGGAATTTCCTTGTTTATGGAGGGCAAGTCCTAACCCTTTCATGGCGTAGGCGTCATCCGGGTCAAGTTCCAGAGCAACCCTGTTGGCGTTTTCGCACAGGGTATAGTTTCCGCACATAAATTCGGCAAAGCCTTTTATGGCCAGAGCTTTCTTTTCATCGGGATCAAGCATCAATACACGGTCTGTAAAAAAAGCGGCTGTCTGGAACTCGTTATTTGCAAGGCTGTATTCCGCCTGTGCCATCAGCCACTGGGCATCAGTTTCTTGTAGGAGGCGTTCTCTCAAGCTTTTTAGGGCTACATTGTATGCACAATATTGATTTTCGGAGTACATATCGCCATTCATGGTAAGACGTGTGTTGGAGCAGCCGCCAAGACACTTGCTCGCATATATGCAAATGGCGCAATCGCCCTGAAGCTGTGCCTTTGAAGCGTTTCTGCACCAGGTAAATCCCGTCGGGTTAGACCAGATATGAGATAAGGGCTGCTCTCTAATATTTCCCTCAATAAAAGATTTTTCTCGAATAGATGTGCAACCTAAAATATCGCCGTTATGTAAGATGCCAAAATTGCGTGTCCCGGCGTTGCAGCCGCTCCATATAGACGCAGGGCCGCCGATCCCGGCATATTGCCGGATCATCATTTCTTGTTCCGTATAATACCCAATGCAGTCGGCGGGGAAAATCTTGATTTCCCCGTCCATTGCGGTTTCACTGCAAAAATCAATAATGTCGGGGACTTGTTCCGGGCTTATTACCCAGTCCGGACTCTCCTTAAAGTTCCCCATGGGCTGGCCCAACTGCACTTGCCATAAATCCACGCCCATATGGATCAATATGCGGCGCAGTTCAGGCAGTATGGCAATGTTTTTTCTGGAAATAGTTGTAACCGCACCCACTGTAACGCCTGCATGTTTCAAGTGGGCCACGGCCTCTCTGATGCGCTGAAAAGAGCCGGGCTTTCTGATACTGTCATGCACGTTTTCTGTGCCGTCTATACTGATGGCCACTGTGGAAACGCCGGATGTTTTTAATGTCTGTGCCATATGAGCATCTATGAACCAGCCATTGGATATGATATTGACAACCACTGACCGGGAAACGAATTGCTCGATCAACAGCGGTAAATCTGCCCGGAGGAGCGGCTCTCCCCCGGAAAGGGTAATCCATTTGAGTCCTAAGTCTGCGATTTGGTCAGCCAGGGAAAGGGCCTCCTGGGTGTTGAGCTCACCGGGCAGCCGATCCTCACAGGAGGAGCCGCAGTGTCCGCAACGCATATTACAGCCCATGGTCACTTCCCATACGGCGGTCAATGGTCTATGTTCCATATGTTGTATCCTCTTGTTGGTGCTAGTCTAAGCAGGCGGGAAAGCCGTATGCTGGACGAGAATCATCAGGATCGGGGGAGTAGGGAAAACCGTACTCTGGACCGGGGGGTATTGGAGTAGGCGAGGGAAAAACCCCATAGGGTGGTACGGGAGGTGGATCGAAAATCCCATAGGGCGGCACAGGCGTTGGTATCGGCAGGCGTTCACTGTATCTAACAAATTGAGACAGCATGGTTGCAAGTTCGGCTCTTGTAGCACTGTCTTGCGGGCCAAATGTCCCGTCCGGCCTGCCGTTTATGACCATTGCCTGGAAAAAGCGGTCGATGGCCTCTTTTGCGTAGTTGCGGATATCCATATAATCGGCAAACGGCTGGCTCTCCCGCTGGACAGGCAAGTCTAGCCGTGCAAAGTCGGCATAATTGTTTAAGATAAGTGTCAAATGCGCTCTTGTAATATACTCGCCGGGGGCAAAGGTGCCGTCTCCAGAGCCCTGTACGATGCCCCGGGCGGCGGCCCAGACGACTGCATCACGATACCATGCGTCTTCGGCCACATCGGTGAAGGGGTTTGTCATCCATGCGGTGCTGGGTCTGCCGCTGTGATTATAGATGACTTGGACTGCCATTCCCCTTGTGACGGAGATATGGGGGCTAAATGTCATATCACCTGCGCCCACCATGAGATTGTGCTCAAATACGTGGCGTACCTGTTCGTAGAACCAGTCGGCGGGGTCTACATCGGCGAAAGGCGGCGGCGCCGCACCTCCGGGTGACATAGATACAACATGCGGGAGAGAGAGGAATAGCACGCCGAATAATAGGATGGAAACCAGCGCTGTTTTTGCGATCTTATGGACGATAGACCGTGTTGCATTTTTCATGTTTATTACCCCCAAACACACAAACTTACTCGTTAGACGAGTGAAAATAAAAAATGTTCCTACTCAATGAAACCCATCCCCATGCAAATCAAACATAGTCTGAATCCGATCCCGCAATGCCCGGTGGGCGGGGGATTCCAGTTTCGGATCATCCTCCAGGAGGGCCACGGCGGATTGTTGGGCCTGGGAGAGGATATCCATGTTGTATTGCAGATTGGCCAGCCGCATCTCCGGCAGGCCGTGTTGGCGGGAGCCGAAGAAGTCACCGGGGCCACGGAGGGCCAGGTCTTCCTCCGCCACCTGGAATCCGTCGTTGGTCTTGCAGAGGACGTCCAGCCGGGCCTGGGTGGTCTCGTTTTGATTGGACGAGATGAGCACGCAGTAGGATTTATGGGCCCCACGCCCCACCCGGCCCCGGAGCTGATGGAGCTGGCCCAGGCCGAACTGCTCGGCGTTCTCGATGACCATGAGGGCGGCGTTGGGGACGTCCACCCCAACTTCAATGACCGTGGTGGCGACCAGAATGTCAATTTCCCCCGCTACGAAGGCGGCCATGATGGCCTCTTTCGCTTTTGGCTTCAACTTGCCGTGGAGAAAGGCCACGTTCCGATTGGGGAAGATATCCGTTTGCAGATTTTTGGCGTATTCTTCTACGGCCTTCAGGCCGCCGGACATATCCTCGGGATCGGATTCGATGGCGGGGCAGACGAAGAAAGCCTGCCTGCCCTCGTCTAGGAGTTTTTCCGTAAAGCGGAAAATCCGCTGGCGATAGGTCTCGTCCACCGAGAAAGTATCCACCGCCTGTCTGCCGGGGGGCAGCTCGTCGATGATGGAGACATCCAGATCGCCGTAGATGATGAGTGCTAATGTCCGGGGGATAGGCGTGGCGGACATGACCATGACGTGGGGGTGATCTCCCTTCTCTGTAAGGGCGCTCCGCTGGTCTACGCCGAAGCGGTGTTGCTCGTCAGTGATGACCAGGGCCAGATCCCGATAGCGCACGCCAGCCGAGATCAGGGCGTGGGTGCCGACAATGAGATGGAAATGCCCGGTTTCGATGAGATCGCCCAGCTCCCGCTTTTTCTTGGCGGTGAGGCTCCCGGTCAGAAGCCCCACCTGGAGTCCCAGGGGAGAGAGGAGATTCGATAGAGTATCGTAATGCTGCTTGGCCAAAATCTCCGTGGGGGCCATAAAAGCGCTCTGATGTCCGGCCTGATAGGCCAGCCAGATACAGGCGGCGGCGACTACGGTCTTACCGGAGCCCACATCCCCCTGAATCAGCCGGGCCATGGGGACGTTGCGGCCCATATCGGCAGCGGCGTCGGCGATGGCCCGCTTTTGGGCGGTTGTCAGGCTGAAGGGGAGGGCGTCATAGAAGGGGGTCAAATCCGCTGTGGGAATCTGGCGGCCGTTATAATTGATCCGGCGGTCTCGCAAGAAGCCCATTGCCGTGGCCAGGAGGAATAATTCCTCAAAGATCAGCCGTTTCCGGGCCAGTTCCAGGGATTCTTCGCTGTCCGGGAAGTGGATGTTGTGATAGGCAAATGGGGTCTGGGCCAGGTCGTGGGATATGCGGACGGATTCGGGCAGGGGGTCGGGGAAGTGGTCTCCGCAGGCGGTGAGCCCCTGGGCCACGGCCTGGGAGAGGAGATTTAAGCTCACCCCCTGGGTCAGACGGTAGATGGGGACAATCCGCCCTGTCATCCGCCCGGCGTCCGCCTCTTTTTCCATCACGGGATTCTGCATGGCGGGGGCTAAGAGAGTACCCGTCACTTTGCCGTAGAAGACGTAGCTCTCGCCTCTTTGGAGCTGGCCCTTTAGATAGCTCTGGTTGAAAAAGGTGATCTGTAAGCTGCCTGTCTCGTCCACCGCCCGGAATTTAATCAAATCCAATCCCCGGCGTACGTGGGAGAGCCTGGGCTCATCTGCGATAATGGCCCGGACGGAGACGGTATCCCCCAGGCTGAGGTCTCCGATGGGGGAAAATGTACGGCGGTCATCATAGGCCCGGGGGAAATAGGCGACCAAATCCCCCAGGCAAGAGATGCCCAGTTTTTCCAGAGCCTTGGCACGTTTCTCGCCGATGCCCTTAATATAGCGGACGTCTGTTTGGAGATTGGTCATGGGGTGGCCTCCGGTGGGGGTGGAAGTTTTCGCTCAATTCGGCCTGTTATGAATATAGGGATGAACACCAATGGGATGGAAATTATGTCTAAAAAAATTGAAACAGACCTATTTAAGTCTATATCAGAAAACGAGGCTAAGGCGATAATCAGACCGAAGAAAAAAGTACCCTGCAAAGTAAAAAACAGTTTCCTGCGCTTTGTAGTTGATGCCGCATTTATCTGCATGGCCATTATCGTTAGGGAGAATCCGTAAGTAGAGAAAAAACGCCATGAAACAGGGACGCCCAAGAGTTCACGCCAAGCTAACATGCCGATAACAACAAGGACGAAGCTAGAAACAGCCAATAATTTTCGATACCAGTTCATATTGAGATACGCCTCCACAAACTATGGTTTTCCTCGTGCCCACTGTTTCCGGCAGGGGATTGACAGGGCAGTTCGCTGGGTATATAATAGGTGTACAAAGAGGAATTGCCGCTTGTAACGGGGCGGCTCAGTCCTTATAGAATGAACAGAGACGCCTTACACAAGGCGTCTCATATTATTTGCGCTTGTACAAAAGGCACAAGGTAATAACAGCCAGAAACAACGTAACGAGTGCAAAAAGCATCTCGTATGTAACGTATGCTCCCACAGCCTCACCCCCTTTCTCAAGGGAGTGACCGAGCCACCTAGCGGCAATTCCTGTTGCTATTATACAGAGCAAATCAACCTGTGACAAGTCTGTTATACAAAAATCGGTAATTGATTACTCGGTGCGTCTTAAAAACTTGACATACGTGAAACTATCTATTGACTTTCCGTTTTGTTCCATATAGTTTTCTGTTTTCCCAATAAGAGAAAATCCATTTTTCTCTAATACTTTTTGTGAGGCAATATTTTCGGTTGCTGTACCTGCGGTAATTTTCTGTAAATTGTGGTTTTCAGCCAATTGCAGCGCCAGTTGAACGGCCTTTGTTGCGATGCCTTTTCCGGTGTGCGCCAGTCCAATGCGATATCCCAACTCTGCGGTTTTTACGGGATCATTTTGAATAGAGGAAAAATTGACCCGTCCGGCTGTTTTTCCGGCTTTATCTCGAATGACGTACATGAGACATTCGCCACGACCTTGCTCGGCAATGATTGCCTGAATGATGTCGTTATACTTTTCAAAATCATAATAATCCTCTCCCCTTGACGGGAGATATTTCTCAAAATACGCTCGATTTTCAACTTCAAAGTCATATACGTCTTGTGCGTTCTTTAGGTCTAGTGCTTCAAGTTCTATAATCAAGGGATCGCCTCCAGTGGGGATTGACAGGGCAGTTGGCTGGGTGTATAATAAATCTACAAATAGGAATTGCCGCTTTTGGCGAGGCGGCTCAGTCCTTAAACATGGATGAGAGACGCCTTACACAAGGCGTCTCGTATTATTTACGCTTGTACAAAAGACACAAGGTAATAATAGCTACTATTAGCATACCGAACTGGAACAGTTCAGTGTATGTAACCATAGCGTCACCTCCCCTCATAGGGAGTGACCGAGCCGCCTAGCGGCAATTCCTTCCACTATTATACAGACTAAATAGGCCAGTGACAAGCCAGTTTCACGAATCAGCGATTAAATTCAAAAAGAGCTTAATCGCTGATTCTTATTATTTACAAACGCCCATGGACAGACTATACTAGAGGATATAAAATCCAGTCAACAACAGAAAGGTGGGCGTTTGTTATGACATTATTAGAGCGCATCGAAAAAAGTACGGCGTATATCCAGCAAAAACTGGGAGGCCAGCACCCCCAGGTGGGGATGATCTTAGGCAGCGGGTTAGGCGACTATGCCGACACGTTGGAGCAGGCTATCCAGATCCCCTATGGGGAAATCCCCGGATTTCTCCACTCCACCGTAGAGGGGCACAAGGGTCAACTGGTGATCGGCCAGCGGGGCGGCCGGACGATCCTGGCTATGCAGGGGCGGTTTCACTACTATGAGGGATATTGCCAACAGGAGATCACCATCCCCGTGCGGGTGATGAAGAAACTGGGGATTGAGACCGTGGTCATTACCAACGCCGCCGGCGGGGTCAATGCGGCCTTTGCGGAGGGCGCCCTCATGGTGATTGCCGACCACATCAACTACTCCGGGCAAAATCCTTTGATCGGCAAGAACTTGGACGAGTTCGGCCCCCGGTTCCCCGACATGACCCACGTCTACGATCCAGCCCTGCGGAAGCGTCTGATTGAGACGGCGGCGGCAGAGGGAATCAATCTGGCGGAGGGGGTGTATATCATGTTCTCCGGCCCCAACTATGAGACCCCGGCGGAAATCCGCTTCTGCCGTGCCATCGGCGCCGACGCCGTGGGCATGTCCACCGTGCCGGAGGCCATTGTGGCGGCCCACTGCGGGATACGTGTGCTGGGGATCTCCTGTATCACCAATATGGCGGCGGGGATGACGGGTGCGGCACTTAACCATGAGGAAGTCATGGAGACGAGTACCCGGGTGAAAAAGACCTTTACTCGCGTGCTGGATATAGTGCTCTCTGATGTCTTGGCGTAAAACTTGGGCAAAGCGCACAAAAAGAAGGTGGCAAATTGAGCAAGATAACTAGAAAACAACGCCTTTTTTCCTGGTGGATTGAAACAAAAAATTTGTTGTCTTTGCGCTTGGATTCATGTATAATGTCCGTATGTGTGTAACCGGCAGGTAATCACGCAAACTTGCGTGATTACCTGTCGGCTTAAGCCAATAGAATTTGCTAAGGAGTGAAAAACAGCTTATGAGCTATGCGACAAAGGATATCCGTAATATTTGCTTTCTCGGTCACGGTGGTTCCGGTAAGACGAGTCTTGCCGAGAGCTTGCTCAAGATCACCGGCATGATTGATCGCCAGGGCAAGGTGCAGGACGGTAACACGGTGGGGGATTACGACCCGGAAGAGATCAAACGCCAAAACTCCATTTCTGCGACCACCATGTACGCCAAATACAAAGATCAGAAGATCAATATGATCGACACTCCCGGATTTTTTGACTTTGTCGGCGAGGTATTCCAGGCCCTCCGTGCGGCGGATGCGGGAATTATTGTTGGTACCGCCAAGGACGGCATCGGGGTCGGCGGCGAGAAGGCGTGGAAATATTTAAATGACCGGAAGATGCCCCGCATGTTTTTCATCTCTAAAATCGACGAGGAGAACGCAAATTTTCACCGGGTGTTTGATGATCTCCGAGAGAGATACGGCACCAGCATTTGTCCCATGATTGCCCCCATTGTGGACGGATCGGGCAAGTGTACGGGTCTTGTGGATCTCATTACTCATCAGGCCTTTTCCATGGATGCCAAAGGCAATTTCTCCGAGTGTGAGCCCCCCGCCGAGATGGCCGGGGAGCTGGAAGAACTCTACACCGCCGTCAACGAGAGTGTGGCGGAGACCAGTGAAGAGCTCATGGAGAAATATTTCTCCGGGGAGCCCTTCACCGAGGAGGAAAAAGTGGCGGGCTTACGGGCCGGTATTCGGGATTTGACCCTGTTCCCCGTGTTCACCGGCAGTACCGTGACAGGTCTAGGCGTCAAGAGCATTCTGCGGGCCATCAGTGATCTGGTTCCCAGTCCCGACGAAGTGGGCACAGAAGTCGGCCAGGAAAATGGCAAGGAGGTGGAGATCGCCTGTGACCCCTCCGGCTCCACTGTGGCTGTGGTCTACAAGACCGTGTCTGATCAATACGGGAAATTCTCTTTCTTCAAAGTGTTGTCCGGCAAGGTGACGCCTGACATGACCCTGACCAATGTCCGCACGGGTTCTGCGGAGAAGATGAGCCGCATCTACGTGATGCAAGGCAAAAAGAGCGAAGAGGTCTCCGAAGTTGGTTGCGGTGATATTGGCGCTGTGGGTAAGCTCTCTGACACAAAGACGGGAGACAGCCTCTGTGATCCGAAGAAATTGATTGCAGCCGCCGGCATTACATTCCCGAAACCCTGCTATTCCCAGGCAATTTCGCCGAAGACAGAGGGCCAGGAAGATAAGATCGGTACGGGGCTAAACCGCTTAAATGAAGAAGATCCCTCCTTCACCCTGGTGAGCAACGCCGAGACCGGACAGTTAGTCTTGTCGGGCGAGGGCGATATCCATATTGATGTCTTATGTGCAAAGCTCAAGAGCAGGTTTGGCGTAGAGGTCGAGCTGATGCCGGCCCGGGTGCCCTATCGGGAGAAGATACGCAAGAAAGTCAGAGTCCAGGGCCGTCACAAGAAACAATCCGGCGGCGCAGGCCAGTTCGGTGATGTATGGGTCGAGTTTGAGCCGGGCGACACGGAAGAGTTGATCTTTGAAGAGAAAATCTTCGGTGGAAGCGTTCCGAGAAACTTCTTCCCCGCAGTAGAAAAAGGGATCCGGGAATCTTGCCGCCAGGGCGTCTTGGCGGGCTATCCCATGGTGTTCCTGAAGGCGACCCTGGTGGACGGGTCCTACCATCCGGTGGATTCCAAGGAAATCGCTTTCACAACGGCGGCAATGCTGGCCTACAGGGCGGGACTGCCTACGGCGAACCCCGTGCTCTTAGAGCCCATCGGCAATCTGGAAGTCACAGTGCCGGATTCCTACATGGGCGATGTGATCGGTGATCTCAACAAACGGAGAGGCCGCATCATGGGTATGAACCCCGCAGAGAGCGGTACCCAGATCGTAGAGGCGGAAGTCCCCATGGCTGAGATGAGCAGCTATGCCATTGATCTGCGCTCCATGACCCAGGGCAGAGGCAGTTTCACCATGGAATTCGCCCGCTACGAGGAAGCGCCGGGGAATATCCAGGAAAAAGTCATCGCCGATACGAAAGCGAGAGCCGAAGAGAAATAGTCTGAGCTGACGCAAGCCCCCGTACAGAACTGTACGGGGGCTGTTTTTGTAGATGCCTATTCAAGATCGCTATCGCTGCACAGTGCAGAGCGCAATGCGCTACTACAAAATCTCAACCCCGAAAATCCGCAGCCACCGTGTGCCGATGACGATTTGGTTGCCGAATATGGCGGGGGAGGCCTCAATGGTTCCATAGAGCTGGAGCGAGTAGACGATTTCACCGGTTATGCCTCGAACCAGGTGCATAAACCCGCCGGAATCGGCGATGACAATATACGCCCTGCCGTCTGGTGTGTATACGGCTACGGGAGAGCTCCAGGCGTAGCGGGACATAACAGTCTCCCAGACGATATCGCCGCTCTCTCGGTCAAAGGCGACCAGCACCCCGTCGCCGCCCGTGCCAATTGTCTTGGCGACTGCAAAGATGACCAGGTCGGCGATCTCGTTTTTCCCCAAGACCGGTGTGGCCATCACGCCGCCGTTTACGTCGGGAACGTGCCGAGCAGGGTAGTAGTGCTCCCAGAGCACTTGGCCGTTTGCCGCATCCAGTTTGCGGATCCAAGCGAGACCGCCGGGGCCCTGGAGATCCACCTGGGCCCCGGTGTAAATGACCAGCCGCTGGTGCTCCTCCTCCCAGTCCAGGACAAGGGAGGCGTCTGTGTCATCCCCTGCGTCAAAGACCCAGACCGGCTCGAACGTGTTTAAGTCCACACATTGGATAATACCGCTGTTATCTGCAAAAAAGATATAGTGAGAGAAACCGGCTACCGAGTTTTCGATGCCGTATTCCCGTGCGGGATTTGTGGTGTGGCGGTAACGTGAGACCACGGGATTGATCGAGATTGTACCCGCCGCCCTGTCGAATCGAGTGTTTAACAAGATATTGTACATTACGCCGTTTTCGCCGCCCAGAATCATGCGGTCATTCACCGTGTCAATTAAGGGATTTCCGTCAAATGCGCCCCAGTCCCGGGGAGCGAAGGGGTCTTGACCGTCCAAAAAGAACAGTTCAGAGCCATCTAAGAGGGAGTAGATATAGAACCCGTATTGCGCTTCAAACTGGATCCCCTGGCCCACGTACAAAAGGGGGTAGCCCCGGGGGTCAACGGTGACACCGCCTTTGATGGGCTCACCCAAGCGGATCGGCGGCCGTGTCTGCACGCCGTCTGCTAAATCAAAGAAATAGATGTAGCCGTCCATTGTACCGTAAATCACCTCGACGAGATCGGGGTTGTCCCGTTTGGATGGCACGATATTCATCTGTTGCTGCAGCGCAAACTCCCATTGGACGATTGCGGGCTGACCGGACCAGCCGACACCGGACCAGGGGCCTATGCTGCCAATACCAAGCATATAGGTTTCCACAAGCCGCTCTTCGACAATATCTGCCGTGCCCCAGGAAGCTTGGTTTCTGAAATTATTCCCCCGAAATGTAGTGATACCGGCCAGGCTTGCATAGTCCTCCGGCCGCCCGAAGTGGATCGGGCCAAGTGATCCTTCGATTTGTGCTGATGACTGGAACCCGAAGCGTGCGCCGGGGTCGGTCTCTGGCAGACTGTGGGGATGGAAATTCTCCCAAGGGGTTAAATTCAGCGTCGGCGAAACGCCATCCCCTGGGGCCTCTTCCGGGCCATCTGCTATATCCGAGGTGCCTGCGGTATCCGGAGCATCCGAAGGATTCGGCGTACTTGAATCGGAGACGAGCCAAGAGATAAAAAGCACCGGGATGGCGATCAAACATGCCAGGCACACCAAAACGAAAAAAGCTCTCAGTCTACGCCGTCTGGCCCGCCGCCTGCGCCGCCGCCTGATCGCCTCTCTTCTTCTGTACTCATATTCATACTCATAATCCATATCATGCGCCTCGCTCCCTGCTACCTTTAGAGTTCTTCTCTATATCCCCCTCCTTATTTTGGCGGGGGAAAATACAAAGCGCTCTTTTTGAGTAACACTTCCGTTTTTACACGGTATCCTGTCGCATGATTGTATCAAAATATGTCGATTTTTGCAATATTTTCTTAAGAAAAACGGGAAATGCTGCAAGGCGTCCCCTACGGAAGCATTTCCGACAGCAATACGGGGACATACCCTGCCCGAAACAGGCCGTCGATTAGATGGGGGATCGCCAGGGCGGTTTGCTCCAAGTCGCTGTGGAGGAGTACGATCCCGCCGGAAAAAGCCTGGCTGTGTACCCGGTATGCGATGGTTTGGGCATCGTAGCCCCGCCGGTCGCCGCTGTCGATGCTCCACTGGACGGCAACCATCTCCATGGTGTGGACTGCCGCCACCATGTTGTGGTTATATTCTCCGTAGGGCGCACGAAACAGGGTGGGACGGACGCGAATGACCGCCTCGATGGCATCGTTGCAGGTCTCGATGTTGCGTAACATCTCTGCAGTTGCCATTTTCTTTAGGAAGCTGTAGTCATCGCTTAGATTCATCAGTGCATGGCCTCGGGCGGAGAGGGCCGCCGCCAGGTCGCCGTTGGCCCGGATCCAATCACCGGTGACGAAGAATGTGGCCCGGACACCGTGGATATGCAGGGCCTCCATCACCTGGGCCGTATGCTGATCCTCCGGATTTCTGGCATTGAACGTCAGGCTGATGACTTGATCCTCCCGCTGGACGCTGTAGATGGGAAGAAGCCGCTCCCCGGCGGATACCCCGACCAGAACGGGGTGGTTGATGACATAGAAAATGGCGATCACCGCCCCGCAAAGTGCAAGGGCTGTAATGTATTTTCGTCGGATCAGAAGTATTTTCCCACGCATGGGTCTTGGCATGATGAGCACCCCCTGTCCCTACACCTTATGCGGAATAAGACAAGCATATGTGTGAAAATGGCGATAAAGAATAGTTAGCCCACTCAAATAATCGAAATTTTTCGGTAAATATAATTATTGAGTGCACTAAATTTTAATACTAGCACTAGACAACAGGACAAAAAATCGGTACAATGACAATACGAGTAAGTCAGACAGCCGCGTGCCCGGGCCGAAAGGCCGTGCACGAGGAAAGTCCGGGCTCCGCAGGGCAAGGATAACGGGTAACGCCCGCCGAAGGCGACTTCAGGAAAAGTGCAACAGAGATATACCGCCGGGGGCTTGCCCCCGGTAAGGGTGGAAAAGTGCGGTAAGAGCGCACTGGCCGGCTGGAGACTGTCCGGTCCTGTAAACTCTATCCGGAGCAACACCGTGGGAGGACACATAGGTTGGCCCGACCGTCCTCGGGAGGTGGCTTGAGCCTGTCGGCAACGGCAGGCCTAGACAGATGGCTGTCAAATACAGAACCCGGCTTATAGACTTGCTCGTATTCAAAAAAATTATGCACCAGATGTGAGCGCACAATTCTGCGGAAGTGTTGGTTTACGTCTGGTGTAATTTATTTCGGAATTATCCCTTGACGCACGGTTGAAATGATGGTATACTAGACATATCAAGCGATAGGCGGTGTTTAGTATGACATTTATGGAGTTTATGAAAAAGTTTCCAACAGAGGAAAAGGTAGTAGAGTATTATCTGACAATTCGTTATCCCAATGGGCTTCATTGCAACCATTGCGGGTCAATCAAGGTCTATGCTAGAAAAGGCAAAATCAAGCTATTCGACTGCAATGATTGTCACAACACGTTTTCACCGTTCAAGGGAACAATTTTTGAGAAGTCGTCAACTGATTTGCGCAAGTGGATGTATGCTGTCCATCTGTTCCTGAATGGCAAAAAAGGCATTTCTGCTATGCAGTTACAGCGTGAGGTCGGCGTGACCTATAAAACAGCGTGGAGAATGCTTCAGCAAATCAGAATCGCAATGGGTAACGCAGAAGCTAAAGAGTTTTTTGATACCATTGTAGAGATCGACGAAACCTATGTAGGCGGCAAGCCGAGAAAGAAAAACGGAAAGGATGATGACGATGACAAGCCTAAGCGTGGGCGTGGAACAAAGAAGACGCCTGTTATCGGGGTTGTAGACCGCAACAACAAGAAGATTATCGCTAAAGTTGCAATGCCGAACAAAGACGGCAAGCGGCTCACAGCAAAGCAGTTGATAGATGTGCTTAACATCGTGTCAAAGCAAGAGAACAACAACACCATCATTACAGACGAGTTCAAGGGCTATGACCCTCTAGCTAGAAAGAACTATGTGCATTTGAGAGTTGACCATAGCAAAATGTTCTATGATGGCGGTGTGCACACGAACAACATTGAAAGCTTTTGGGCGATTCTAAAGCGTGGTGTTTATGGCATTTACCATCACATTTCAGTGAAGCATATGCAGAAATACGTTGATGAGTTTTGCTTTAGATACAATAACAGAGATAACAATATGTTCGATATGGTTTTGAAGCAGAGTGTTTTAGTATAGAAATTGCCAAACCTTAACTGCATAGATGGGTGCAGAAGCGCCTAACGTGCAATTAGTTGTGGTTAGCCCATCTGTGATCGGCTAACTTCTTGCCAGCTTCAGATTTGGCTTTAGCAGAGTTGCTTGTGGAAAGCGTCTTCCCTGCATCGCTAACCTTTTTGCTTGGCTTGCATTCGTTTGCCATGTATTCACCTCCTTCCGCCTCTAAAGAAGTCAGTGGTACATGGTGCACTTCTGCACCCATTTATGTAGTTAAGGAATTAGTATGAATTATACCACGGGTAAATCGCTCGGCGCAACAAAAAGCCCCACAAAGCAGATAATCCGCTTCATGGGGCGTATGAACTGTATTTTATCAATCACCAAATGCGTCTATTATATCGCCTAACAGCCTATAGTTTCGCATGAACTCATCAATAGCGTCTCTCCGGCTTTCAGAGTATGAGGTTAGGCTCCCTGTTGGGTTGGTGGCGAGGGATATTAGTATATCAAGCGATTCAAACATGGAACTGGCGGCGGTTTCTGCTCTTTCAAGTCCATCTGGCGCACTTCCAAGTTGTAGATATGCAGATGAGGCAAGCCCGCGCCCTTGCTCAATCTCTGACCGTCTTTCTATGGTTGCTGGAGATGCAGAAAGAGCCGCCAAAGCTTCATTGAAGTCGTTCCATCGTGCCCCAACTATATGCAACCGATATCCTCTCTGGATGCTGTGTTCTAGCCGAGCAAAGTCATATCCGGCCTCTTCTTTTTCGTCCCAATTGCTACCGTCAATAAAGCCCATAACATACCGCCTTGTATTAGGCTCAAAGTTCTGGCGTATGGCATCATTCCACACATCACGGGTAAGCCCTGATAGCGTTTCTGCCTCTACTCCTACGGCAAGAGAAAGACTTCTAAACTCTTCAAGAGCCTCTATGTATTCTTGTTGCCTAATAGATTCGCTATCACCACAAGCAACCAACCCAACAACTATGGATATAGCTAGAAGAACAAAGATAATCTTTTTCATATCAAAAAAACCTCCCTTTTTTGTGGAAGTATATCACATTCAAAAATATATTGCAAGCGTTTTTTCTTGCAAATCGGGCCTATATTTATGCAAATTAATAATGCACACTAGATTCAAAAAGGGGTGCATACCATGTTTCAAATACGAAAGGGATATGATAGTGAAAGCAAGACATTTCGGTTGCCGATTGAACTTATAGAAAAGTTAGATATTCTGGCAACGCAAAACAAGTTATCACTGAATCAGCTAGTGATACAATGTCTAACATACGCAGTTGATAACCTTGAAGCTGAAAACAAGAAAAACACCCCTAAATAGGAGTGTTAAAGAATCAGTGTACAATGAGAGTGCCGGACGTGGCTCACACCCTAATGTTTACGCCGTTTCGGGAATGAAACCCAATGACCTCTACGCCAAAATCTGCGTCTAGCCATTTTCTACCACCTCCTATCACGGGAAAACTTCCCCTTGCTATAGGAAGCGCTCTAGATAGGACTGGTAGAGTTGTCCGGCACTCTCATTTACAATATATCACACCTTGCGCCGTGCGTCAAGGGATAATTCCGTTTTGAGGTATAGCCGCTCTGCGCATTGGAAACACTTGGTTTTCAGAGAATTGGAGCGGGTGATGGGAATCGAACCCACGCTGCCAGCTTGGGAAGCTGGAATTCTGCCATTGAACTACACCCGCATATCGAATTTTATTCTATCATACCGATCTGAAAAAAACAAGCCGTAATATTTGTCCGCTTTTTCGCATACTCATCCAGTGAAGAACCTTGAAACTGGAGGAGGATACGGATGAAGCGAGCCATTATTTTATTCCTGTTGATCGCACTGCTCACAAGTGCTATGGGCGCTGTTATGGCCAAGACCTATTATCTTACCTACGGGGAGGCGCCCCCGGACGATCTTCCCCGCTATTTTGGCGCAGTTGTGGATCTCTCTATCTTCGACGGGGGCCAGCCGGCCCTGGCCGCTCAGGAATTAGACATTCCCGTGCCCTTTGCCATTTTGATGGAGAAGGAAACGGGTACAATTCTCTTTGAAAAAGATGCAGATACCCAGACGGCCCCGGCCAGTGTTACCAAAGTGATGACCATGCTCCTGATTGTCGAGGAAATTGCTGCTGGGCGGCTCGGCCTGGACGATATGGTTACAGTCAGCGCCAACGCATCAAGAATGGGCGGCTCCCAGATATACTTAAAGGAAGGCGAACAGATGACCGTTCGGGATATGTTCAAGGCCATCACCGTCTCCTCCGCCAACGATTCATCTGTAGCCATGGCGGAGCATCTGATGGGCAGCGAGGCGGCATTTGTGGCCCGGATGAACCAGCGGGCCGAGGAGCTGGGGATGCGAAACACGGCGTTTCTCAACTCCACGGGCCTGCCCGCCGCAGACGGCAGAGAGAACCTGACAACGGCCCGGGATGTGGCGATTATGAGCCGAGAGATCATCCGCCATGATTTGGTTAAGGAGTTCACCACCATCTGGATGGATACGGTGCGAGGCGGAGAATTTGGTCTCAGCAACACCAACAGGTTGATCTATTACTACGACGGAGCCACGGGTCTCAAAACTGGGTTCACCCAGGAGGCAGGACACTGCCTGGCCGCCACGGCGGAGCGGGACGGGGTAGAGTATATCGCCGTGGTGCTGGGGGGCGAGACCAGCGACAATCGGTTTGAGGCGGCAAAAACCTTGCTCAGCTTTGCTTTTTCCAACTATACCCTAGTCAATGTCCAGCCGACGGAAGCGCTGCATCCCCTTCGGGTGACCCTAGGCGCTGTGGATTTGGTGCAGCCCATCCCCCAAGGTGCAGAGCGGCTGCTCATGGAGCGAAACGCCGCCGCCCGGGTCACCCAGCGGGTGGAGATCATGGAGACTGTCCAGGCACCGGTCACAGCAGGGCAGATGTTAGGCACTTTGACAATCTGCGATGGGGAGGAGGAGATCGCTGTTATCCCTATTGTGGCGGGAGAGGACGTGGCAAAAATCACTACTGGGCAAATGTTTGAAAGATTTATGCGGTACCTGTTTACAGGTGGATTGTAAAATCTGTTTATTTGTTGTAGAATATGGATTGGGAAAAGAGATGGGGCTTCCCGTCTCTTCTTTTTATCCCCCCAATGAACAAAGGAGGAAAATACTTTGATTAAACTGGATATTACAGGTGCAACACCTTTTTTAGGCGCAGGTGATCACATCCCGGAGGCGCAGGTCGCAAAAGCGGCCCAGGATCTCTACACCGGCAACGGGATTGGCAGCAAGTTCACCGGATGGGTCGATCTCCCAGAGACGTATGACCGGGCTGAATTTAAGCGCATCAAGTCCGCGGCAGAGGAGATCAAGGCGGAGTCTGACGTGTTGCTGGTTGTCGGGATCGGCGGATCGTACCTGGGGGCCAGGGCGGCCATTGAGCTCTTGCGCTCTCCCAACTACAATCTGGTCACCAAGCCCACACCTAATATCTATTTTGTCGGCAACAACCTCTCTGCAGAGCATTTAAGTGAGATTATGCACCTGCTCCGAGACAAGAACTTCTCTCTCAATGTGATCTCCAAATCCGGTGAGACCACAGAACCCGCCGTCACATTCCGCATCCTCAGGAACATGATGGAGCGGCGCTACGGCGATGTGGGCGCCAGGAGCCGCATCTACGTGACCGCAGACAAAAATCGGGGCGTACTCAAACAGATGGCCGACCGGGAGGGGTTCCAGACGTTTGGAATCCCCGACACCATTGGCGGCCGCTACAGTGTTTTGACGGCTGCGGGCCTTCTGCCCATGGCCGTCGCCGGGGTGGATATTGATCGGGTCATGGCAGGCGCCTACGACGCCATGCAGACCTATACGAAAGAGCACAGCATGAAAAACCCGGTCTGGCAGTATGCCGCCACCCGGCAGGCCCTATACAAGAAGGGGAAGTCCATTGAGATCTTGGCCTGCTATGAGCCCGCCTTCCGGTTTATGGCCGAGTGGTGGAAGCAGCTCTACGGCGAGAGCGAGGGGAAAGACGGCGGCGGCATCTTCCCCGCCAGCGTCGAACTGACAACGGATCTCCACTCTATGGGCCAGTATATCCAAGACGGCACCCGGACACTGATGGAGACCGTGGTCTCTTTCGACACATTCCGCCGAGACATCGAAGTTCCCCTTGTAGCGGAGGATGTAGACGGACTCAACTACCTGGCTGGAAGCGGAATGGAGCGCATCAACGCCGTTGCCAAGCGTGCCACGATTGAGGCCCATATCGCAGGCGGCGTCCCCACCATGGAAATTACCCTGCCGGACATGGGCGAGACCGCCTTCGGCTGGCTGGTTTATTTCTTCCAACTGGCCTGCGGCGTCTCCGGCTATATCCAGGGCGTGAATCCCTTCGATCAGCCCGGTGTGGAGGCGTATAAGAAAAACATGTTCCGGCTTTTGGGCAAACCGGGGTATTAAAAGGAACCGCATACAAATGGAAAAAGCGAGAGAGAAGAAAGCCCTCTGGGTCACTTGTGCAATCGTCAACGCAATCTGTCTGATTGTGCTTATATTCTTCGTGGGGATCAAACTCCCCGCCTTTGGCATGTGGTTTTATACGTGGCAATACGATGTCAACGACACCTACGCCGTGGTGAATATGGAGCAGTCGGATTTGCATGAGGTCACCCGCCATATGATCCGCTACATGCAGGGCCATCTGGATCGGGATGACGGGCTGCAGATTGAAACCGTCGTCGGAGGCCAGCCCCGGGAGTTCTTTTCCGAGATTGAGATCCGCCATATGGTGGACGTCTATGATCTATTCGTCGCCGGATTATTGATCCGAGATGTGTTGGTCGTTTTGCTGGTACTCACGTCCGCCGCCTTTCTCATCTGGGGGAGAACCCATGTGAAGAGCTTGGCCAAGGCGTGGCAAATCGGATCAGCGGGGGTAGTTCTGACCCTTGGTACCCTTGTGGCGGTGATCGCTATCAATTGGCACCACGCCTTTGTGGTGTTCCATGAGATTTTCTTTGACAACGACTACTGGATCTTAGACGCTCGGGTGGACTTGCTGGTGAATATTGTCCCCTATCCCTTCTTTATCACGATATCTGTCTTCATCGGCGTCTTTTTCGCCGTGGGGCTGGCGCTTTTATTCGCCGCATCCACGATTTTGAGACGGAGGCTGGGACGATAATGGACATGTACCCCATTGCCCATATCCGGAGCGATTTTACAGAAAAATTCGGTATCCCCCGCCAGAGCGGCGTGGTGCCGGAGCTCAGCGCCACGGTGATTTTTACGCCGGACTATCAAGACCCTGAGGCCCTGCGGGGATTGGAGGACTTCTCTCACCTCTGGCTCATCTGGGGGTTCTCCCAAGTGGAGCAGGGGGATTTTTCTCCTACGGTTCGCCCGCCCCGGCTGGGCGGAAATGCCCGGATGGGGGTTTTTGCCACCCGATCCCCTTATCGGCCCAACCCCCTGGGATTATCCGCCGTGGAGATTGGGGGGATTGATCTCGCCACAGCCGACGGCCCGGTGATCCGCGTGCTGGGGGCTGATCTCTTAGACGGTACGCCTATCTATGATATCAAGCCCTATTTGCCCTACGCCGACTGCCTCCCCCATGCTGCGGGCGGATTTGCGGCGGAGGCGCCCGGTTCCCGGCTCCGGGTGGAGGGCGAGGACTGGCTTACACTGCTCCCGGCGGACAAGCGGAAGCAGCTACAGGCGCTTTTGGCCCAGGACCCCAGGCCTCCCTACCAACGAGATTCCCAACGTATCTACGGGATGCAGTTCGCCGGATTTGATATAAACTTTCAAATTTCCAGCGAGATATTGACCGTGGTTGAGATACAAGAGATAAAACAGCGAGGAGAATCAAAATGACCGGTGCGACCATTAACGCCCTGGCCATCCTGGCGGGGGGCGGCGTTGGACTGTTATTGCGGGGAAAGCTCACAGATAAATTGTCCACGGGGATTATCCGTGCCATCGGGCTCTGTATTATTGTCATCGGGGTCTCCGGCGCTCTGGGCGGAGATATTATGCTCATGGTGGTATCCCTGGCCCTGGGAACTCTTGCGGGGGAACTTTTGGGGATTGAAGGCGGCCTCAACAACTTGGGGCTGCGGCTGCAAAAAAAGGTGAGCGCCGGGGAGGGGAACACGTCCTTTGCGGAAGGGTTTGTCACGGCGACGCTCTTGTTCTGCGTGGGGGCAATGGCCATTGTGGGCTCCATCGACAGCGGCCTGCGAGGGGATCACAGTATTATCATTACAAAATCTATTCTGGACGCCGTGGCGGCCCTGCTCCTGGCCTCTACCTTTGGGGTGGGCGTATTGTTTTCCGCCGCCGCCGTATTTCTCTATCAGGGGAGTATCGAACTGTTTGCGGGCAATTTGCAAGGTGTGCTCACACCGGAGCTCACCGCTCAGATCTCCGCCGTAGGTGGCGTGATGATCTTGGCCATTGGCCTGAATATGACACTGGATGCAAAAATCAAGACGGCGAATCTGCTGCCGGGGTTTCTGTTCGCCGTCGGGTATTATATGTTGTTTTTGCGGTAGGATAAATGGATCATTCGAATACGAAAGGCAGGTAAGTAATATGAAATTTGGTGCGAGTACGTTTATTTGGGTTTCCCCATTTTCTAACGATACGATGGGCTTGTTTGAAAAGGTAAAAAAGCAGGGCTTCGATGTGCTGGAAATTTGTATAGAAGATCCTGAAACCATTGATACGGCGGCAATTGCTAAGGCCGCCGCTATTTTTGAGATAGAGCCGCTCATCTGCGGCGCCTTCGGCCCCGGCCGGGATATAAGTGCAGATGATCCGTCCGGCAGGCAGACAGGGGTTTCGTATATCAAAACATGTATTGATATTGCGGGCCAAGTGGGCGCTAAATTGGTGTCTGGCCCGATGTATGCGGAGGTTGGCAAAATAGGTCTGCAAACCGCAGATGCGAAAAAACAGAGAAATGAATGGGCTGTAAAAAATATGCAGACGGTTGCGGCCTATGCAAAAGATGCCGGTGTAAAGCTGGCAGTAGAACCCTTAAATCGCTTTGAAACGGACTTTTTGAACACGGTGGATCAGGGCCTGACGTTTTTTGAGCAGATTGGTGCAAATAACGTAGGCTTTCTTCTCGATACGTTCCACATGAATATTGAGGAGAAAAAAATAGGTGATACCATCCGCAGAGCCGGAGATAAAATCTTTAATTTCCACGCTTGCAGCAATGACCGCGGCACACCCGGCGAGGATCATATTGATTGGGACGACATAAAAAGGGCGTTACAGGATGCCGGCTATGACGATTATTTGATTATTGAGTCGTTCAATACAGACATTAAAGAGATTGCGCGTGCCGTCTCGCTCTGGCGCCCCCTTGCTACCTCGGCCGACGATCTGGCAGTCAATGGACTTCATTTCTTGAAGCGTCAGTTTGCTTGACGCAGTAACGGGTGATTTTTCCCCCCAAAGTTACGCTCGGTTGGTTGATTTTAGGCTGCCGGGTATAGGAACGACGTATCCTCTTGAAACTCGTATAAAACTTTGTATAATTTTTATGCATCATCGCATTTTGAAATTTATGCATCTTAAATAAAATGCATTGAAAAATTCTATGCAAGTTGCCAATTGATTTAAAAAAAGCCTGCCGATATAATGCACTTACTTATAAAGTGTGCATACTGCACGATGCACGTATAAGCAAAAAAGGAGGCTATAAGATGTCAAGTATTTTCAACATTCTCAAAGCCGAGGGGCTAACCACGCTAAAGTTACGCTATGATTTCCGCACAGATGTATTTCGTTTTATGGCTGCAAAAGAATGGGAGCCGGACATTGATTTCTCAAAGTATAATAAGACGTTCAGCGTAAGCAGTAACATGACCGATGGAGCTGTTTACCTAAGCACAAAGTGCGTACTCCAGTTATTTGAGAAGCACGGTGCAACAGAGTATCTCGACAAAGTGAAAGCTTTGGTTCGCCAGGGGAAACATTTCGGGATTGACATGCTCTATAACGACAAGTTTAACATTCGTTTTATCTGCGGTATCCATAGCCCCAAGCGTGGCCTCAACAACAAGAGCCATGCAACCATGGCCGGTGCGACCCGCCGCAAGGATCTTGATCTGCCGGAAATTGATGCCATCATTGATGCGCTCAATCTCTCGCGGGCAATGGCGTTCAAAAATGTTGCCGCAGATATCGCCTTTGGCGGCTGCAAGACAACCATACAAATGGACAGCCCGGACATCAACAACATGGAAGTCATGGGCTTTTTGGCGTACGCATGTGACACCACACGCTGCCTGACAGGCCCTGATATGGCGTTCCCGAAGGAAATGGTTAAAGTGATGAACCATAACTTTACCATGCAATATGTCGGCGGGCCGGGTTCCGCACTGGGCGACACTGCGATTCCCACCGCATACGGCGTATATCTCGCCCTCAAACAAGCTGTAAAATTCAAGACCGGCTCGGAGAGCCTTGACGGCAAGTCCATTGCGATCCAAGGGCTCGGTGCAGTGGGCTATGCCATGGCGGAATGTGTGTTGGGCGAGAAAATCAAGCTATATGTCGCCGACATCAATCAAGCTTCTATCGACCGTTTGATAAAAGCGTATCCCGGCCGTGACATCACAGTCGTTGATACAAAAGAAATCATCAATGTCGATGCCGACATCTTCAGCCCCAGCGCAATGGGCGGCATCCTCGGCGAAGAAGAGATTAAGAACGTCAAATTCAAGTATATCATCGGCGGTGCCAACAACCAACTGCGGGCGACCAGTCAAGAGGAAGAGATCCGCTTGGCTAATCTGCTTGCAGACCGTGGCATTCTGTTCCAGGCCGACTGGTGGCATAACTGCGCAGGTGTCATCGCCGCCGCCATGGAATATCTGTACGGCTTTACCAAGAGCAACGACGACCTTGTGAAGCGTGTTGAAGAGGTTGTGCCTGTACAGACTTGGAAGAATCTCAACCGTGCAAAAGAACAGGGCATCACACCGACCGAGAGCGCATACAGAGCCTGTAATGAGTTGATCTACGGTGATGTGACATCTGCATATTGGGTCATATAGGGGAGGCAGTTTTATGTTTCGCAATTTTGCTGATCTACAAAAAAGCCTTTCTGCCAGTGATCCCAAAACCTTAGTTGTAGCCGCCGCCCATGACAAACACACTCTCGAAGCGGTATATGAAGCGGTAGAAGCGTTGCCCATGAAGTATCTGTTGGTCGGCGACAAGGCAAAGATTCTCGAACTATCCCGAGAACTGGGCAAGACGCCGGACGAAGGGGATATCGTCTCAACATCCGATGATGCCGAATGTGCGCAAACATCCATCGACCTCATTCGGGAAGGCCGTGGCAATGTGCTGATGAAGGGCCTGATTGAGACCGGGACGCTTCTCAAAGCGGCGCTCAATAAAGAAAACGGAATCCGGGGAACGGGAACCATGTCGCATCTGGCGATGTTGGAAGTCCCCGGCTACCAAAAACTCGTCGCTGTGACAGATGGGGGACTGATTCCCCATCCGACATTGGAGCAAAAAGCGGACATTATCCGCAACGCCGTGGGCTTTTGCCGTGGCATGGGTATGGAAAAACCAAAAGTTGCCGTACTCGCCGCTGCGGAAGCCGTCAGTGAAAAGATGCCGGAGACCAAAGATGCGGCAGAGTTACAGGCCATGTGTGAGCGTGGAGAACTGGAACACTGCACCGTTGAGGGACCCTTGTCCTTTGACATCGCCGCCAGCAAGGAATCGGCAGCCATTAAGAAACACCCGAGCAAGATTGCCGGCGAAGTTGATATTTTGGTCGTACCCGCAGTTGCAACAGGTAATATCCTCTGCAAAGGCCTGCTCTACTGGGGTGGCGCAAAAATGGCCGGTTGCGTATTGGGCGCAAAAGTTCCCATCGTCCTGGTTTCCCGGGGCGCAACAGCAGAAGAAAAACTATTTTCCATTATGCTTTGCCTGAAAGCGGGCTAGCAAACAATTTTGAAAGTGAGGACAGTCAATGAAGCGATTACTTACAGGCAATGAGGCAATTGCACACGGCGCATGGGAGGCGGGCGTTTCCTTTGCCTCGGCCTATCCCGGAACACCCAGCTCTGAAATCCTTGCCAATGTGGCGGGATATGAAGAGATTCGTTCCGAATGGGCGCCCAACGAAAAGGTGGCCTTGGAAGCGGCAATCGGCGCATCCATTGCGGGCGTGAGAAGCCTTGCGGCGATGAAACACGTCGGCGTCAATGTGGCCGCAGACCCGTTGTTTACCTACTCCTACATGGGGGTAAGCGGCGGTATGGTTCTGATCTCTGCCGATGAACCCGGTCAGCACTCCAGCCAGAACGAGCAGGACAACCGCTGGTACGCCCTCTCGGCAAAATTGCCCATGTTTGAGCCGTCAAACAGCCAGGACTGTATCGACATGCTGGCGGCGGCGTATGACCTGAGCGAAAAATATGACGCACCGGTACTCATGCGTGTCACAACCCGCATCTGCCATTCTAAGAGTATCGTCGATTGCGGCCCCCGCAATGCGGTGCCCGCCAAGCCCTATCAAAAACTGCCCCAGAAAAACCTGATGGTTCCGGCATTCGCAAGACAGCGCCGTGTGGTCGTTGAGCAAAGAATGAATGATCTCGCCGAATATGCAGAGACCACCCCCCTCAACCGGATCGAAAAAGGCGGAAAAATCGGTGTCATCGCCTCCGGTATGTGCTACCACTTCGCAAAAGAAGTATTCGGCGACAGCGCAACCTATCTCAAACTCGGGTTCACGAATCCGCTGCCTTCAAAGCTCTTAAAAGAGTTCTATAGCATGGTAGACGAAGTGTACGTCATAGAAGAAAACGATCCGTATCTCGAAACATGGATCAAAGCGCTCGGCTATACCTGTAAAGGCAAAGACACCTTCCCGCCATACGGCGAGATGACCCCCGACGTGATCAGACTTGCGGTCTACAACAAGCAGCATCCCGTCATTGAGTACGATAGAAGCCATCTGGTTCCCAGACCGCCCACACTCTGTGCAGGATGTCCGCACCGGGGCTTCTTCTATGAGCTCAGCAAGCTGAAAAATGTTGCCATTTCCGGCGATATCGGCTGTTACACCCTGGGCTTTGCGCCTCCGTACAACGCAATGGACACATGCCTTTGCATGGGCGGTGCGTTCAGCGTGGCCCACGGTATGCAGCTCGCCTTCGACGGCAGCGGCCAGGATATTCGTGCAATCGGCGTTTTGGGCGACAGTACGTTCTTCCACACCGGTATAAACTCCCTCATGGAAATCCAGTATAACGGAAGCAAGGCAATCAGCGTCATTCTGGATAACCGTATCACGGGTATGACCGGGCATCAGGAGAATCCGGGTTCGGGCCGTGTGCTCGGCGGTGAGCCGGCGCCGGTCATGGAGATTGTGGATATTGTGAAGGCATTGGGCTTCAAACATATCTTTGAAATCAATCCAAATGATCTAAAAGCCGTCAAAAAAGCCTTTGCCGACGCATTGGCCCTGGATGAGCCCTCTGTCATCGTCACAGTGTGGCCGTGTCCGCTCAAGAGAATGGATCAAAAAGAACTTGCGCTGTACGACAACCCCTTCTCCACGAAATATGAGGTAGAGGCGGATGCATGTACCGGCTGTAAACTCTGTGTACGCTGCGGCTGTCCTGCCCTGTCCATGAACAGAGAGACAAACATTGCAGAAATTGACAGTCCCCAGTGTTTGGGTTGTGCTGTATGTGCGCAGATTTGCCCGAAAGATGCAATCGTAAAGGAGGCAAAATAATATGACTAAGAGTATTCTTTTAGTAGGCGTAGGCGGTCAAGGGACAATTTTGGCCAGTAAGTTGCTGACCGTTGGTCTGATGCAGTCGGGCTACGATGTAAAGATGAGCGAAATCCACGGTATGAGCCAGCGCGGCGGTTCGGTTTCCAGCCAGGTTCGCTACGGAACCGATGTACAGTCCCCAGTGATCGAAATCGGCAGTGCGGATATTCTTGTCTCTTTTGAGAAAATGGAATGTCTCAGATGGCTCGAGTATCTCAAGAGCGATGGCAAAGTAGTCGTCAACGACTATCAGATCAATCCAATGCCTGTCGTCTCAGGCGTTGCGGATTACTCTGATAAAATTCTTGACGAGCTGAAAGCCAAAGTCTCTGACATTACCGTTGTCAAGGCGTTTGATGAAGCCCTTGCCCTGGGCAGTCCAAAAGTTCTCAACATCGTTCTGTTGGGTACGCTTGTCAAAATGATGGATTTGACCGATATTGACTGGAACGCAGTCATTGCAGAGGGCGTCAAAGCAAACTTCGTAGAGCTCAACCAGAAGGCGCTGGCCCGCGGGCTGGAACTGGTTTAACGGGAGGGAACATGGATTACAAAATTTTAGTAATCAACCCGGGTTCGACTTCTACAAAAATTGCCTTGTATCACAACGAGGACGAGGTGTTCAGCGAAAATGTTGAGCATCCGCAGGAGGAAATTGAGAAGTTTGACACCCTGGGCCAACAGATTCCCATGCGCAGAAAGCATCTGCTGGCCGCCTTAGAAAGACACGGCGTGAATGTCAAAGATCTGTCAGTCGTGATGGGACGGGGCGGGCTGTTTACTTCGATTAAGGCAGGGGGATACAAGGTCAATCAGAATATGATCGACTTGGTGCTCAACGAGAAAATTCCGCCCCACGCATCGAACCTGGGCTCTGTGCTGGCCGACGAGATCGCAAAGGAAGCGGGAGTTTCGGCATACATCTATGATGCAGAGGCATCCGATGAGTTCCCGGAAATCGCCAGAATCACAGGCATGAAAGAGATCGTTCGCAAGAGTTTTTGCCATGTCTTAAACAGCAAGGCTGTTGCCAGATGGTATGCGGAGTCCAAAGGGAAAAAATATGAGGATATTAACGTCCTTGTAGCCCATCTGGGCGGCGGTATCAGCCATAGTGCGCACCTAAAAGGCAGAATTATTGATTCTCTTTCCGATGACAACGGCTCTTTCTCACCAGAGCGTGCCGGCGGAGTGCCTCTCATGGATATGATTGAGCTCTGCTACAGCGGTGAGTTTACCAAGAAAGATATGCAAAAAAAAGTCAGAGGTCTCGGCGGTATGCGTGACTTGCTGGGCACATCGGACGGCCGTGAAATCGCCAGACGGATTGAGGCCGGTGATGAAAGAGCCCTGTTGGTCATGCAGGCCCTTGGATACCAGGTCGCCAAGGGAGTTGCCCTGTTGGCTCCGGCGCTGAAAGGCGAATTTGATGCGATCATTTTGACAGGCGGTTTGGCAAACAGCAAGCTGCTCACGGATACGATCTTGGAATACTTGAGCTGGCTCGGCCCCATAGAGATCATTCCGGGCGAACATGAAATGCAGGCATTGGCTCTGGGCGGTCTGCGCATTGTCCGGGACGGGGAACCTGTCAAAGAAATGTAGCCTCTAGGTGAAAGCCCAGAGACGATTTCACAATCGGATCTGCGGTATGCCGGATGGCGGAAATGGCTTTCGCCCCATATTCATAACGAGTTCTGGGTGAAAGCCGTTTCCGCCGTCGGATAGATTGGCTTAGATGGCTTAGGAGAGGGGTAACACATGGCAGTGGGAAAAAGCCGCTATATTTACGTAATTGCTGGCACGCTCGTGCTTTTGCTCGCAGGTGTCATCTATGCGTGGTCAATTTTGAATGCGCCTTTTCAAACAGAGTTCGGCTGGAGCCAGGGTGCTCTGGGGCTGAATTTTACACTTACAATGGGGGCGTTCTGCGGCGGTCTCATTCTGGGCGGAATCCTGCTCAAGAAGATTTCGTTACGTCTGCTGATGATCTTATCGGGCATTGTAGTCTGCGCAGGCTTTAGCATAACAGGGACGATGAACGGCAACAACATTATCGTCTTGTACCTGGCTTATGCAATTCTCTGCGGACTCGGTATAGGGACAGTTTATAATGCGTTGATTTCATCAATCATGGGGTGGTTTCCGGATAAGCGTGCGACAGTGTCCGGCATACTGATGATGGGGTTTGGAGCGAGTACGCTGGTGTTCGGGTTTGTGGCAAACTTCATCATGGACGCTATCGGATGGCGCAATATGTACATTGGCATAGGTGTAACAATTTTAGTTGTGTTTACCCTATGTTCGTTTTTGGTTAAGGCATATGTACCGCCTAAACCAGAGAAGAAACAATCCGACACAGGCGATGCAGAGGAGAAACAGAAACTCCAAAATGCAAGTGAGACCGTTGACTATACGACCTCCCAGGTGTTGCGCAAGTCTTCTTTCTGGCGTTTCTACGGCTTTGAGGTATTCATCGCCGCAGTGGGCGCCTGCGTAATTAGCATGGCAAGGGATATGGCGATGTACGTCAGCATAGCGGAATCCACGGCCATTATGTTAGTAGGCGTGTCCTCTGTGTCAAATGGCATCGGGCGAATTGTTGCGGGAATGCTCTTCGATAAGAAGGGGAGCACCTTCACAATGCGCTTTGTCGGCGTGGTTGCGTTGCTGACACCGCTGCTTATGCTTCTGTCAAGTCTGTTCAATATGCCGGCGCTGTTTGTCCCCGGCGTTATCTTAGCTGGGTTTTCTTATGGGTTCACGCCTGTGCTCTCTTCAGGATTCATGGGCAGGATCTACGGGATGAAGAACTTCCCGCTCAACTTCAGCGTCGCCTCCACGTTTTTGTTCGTTGCGTCTTTCTCGGCGACAATCGGCGGATGGCTCCACGGGGCGGCCGGCGGTTTCAATGCAGTCTTTATTTTCATGGCGGTTCTCGGTGTTTTGGCCATCATTATGGCCGAAACACTCAAGTCAGTCTCAAAAGCATAATACCCCTGGGGATACTGTTCAATTGATTTGGCGGAAATAATAGAAAATTTCGTTGACTTTTTAAAAGCAAGGGAATATAATTACCGCCAAGTATCAAAGGCATAGTGCAGATATATTCAGATGTCTGTGCACAGAAAGGAGAATTTTCGAAATGAACAATGGTAGAGAGACTTTCAGTAACAAACTAGGTTTTATTATCGTGTCCGTTGCATGTGCCATTGGTCTCGGCAATATATGGCTGATGCCGTATAGGGCGGGAACTTATGGCGGAGCACTGTACATCCTGCTTGTGGCAGCGTTCATCTTCCTGTTTGCAGTTCCTGTTTTGCTGACGGAATACGCCGTCGGCAGAGCCAGCGGACAGACCGGCGCAAAGGCGTTCGAAGTGCTGCCTCCCGGCGGTATTTGGAAAGTCAACGGCTATGTGGGTATTACCGGCAGCTATGTTATGCTCATGTTCTACCTGATGATCTGCGGGTTCACACTGGCATATCTGGGCAAGGGTATTTCGGGTTCGCTGATTGGCCTTGGTCCGGAGGAGATCACCGCATCGTGGCAATCCCTCACCTCCAGCGCTGGGATGAGCTTTTTGATGTTGTTCATCATTGTCGCCGCAGGCATGGGCGCTGTCTACTTAGGCCTGCGGAAAGGAATTGAGCGGATCAGCAAATACATGATGGCAGTTTTCTTTGTCCTCATTGTAGTTCTGCTCTTCAGATCGATCACATTACCCGGGGCGGGCGAAGGTCTGCGCTTCCTGTTTATTCCGAGCCTGGATGCAATGCGTGAGCACGGCACATTCCGGATTCTTCACATGGCAATGGGGCAATCATTGTTCTCTCTGTCCGTCGGCATTGGCTGTATGACCGTGTTCGGGAGCTATGTAGGCAAAGAGAGAAGACTGTTTAAAGATGCGTTCACCGTCGGCGCCTTAGATTTGTCGATTATTATACTCTGTCTGTTGATGATCTTCCCTGCGGCATTTGCGTTCGGCATTCCTGCAACTGCCGGCGAAGCGCTGCTCTTCGTCACACTGCCCAATATTTTCAACGCCATGCCCGGCTCATATATCTGGTCTCTGTTGTTCTACGTGGGGCTGTGCTTTGTTGCGTTCTCCACCGGCGCTGCAATCTTGGAGAATGTCACGGCAATCGGCATGGACAAATTCGGCTGGACACGAAAAAAATCAGCGCTCGTCAACTTTGTGTTTGTGTTGATTCTCTGTATCCCCTCTGCGTTTACACGGAATATTTGGGCAGGAATCACCGTTCCAGGGTTCCCCCACCTGGGCGCATTCTTTACATTCTTGGCAATGGAGATCCTGTTGCCGATTGGTGCGCTGATTTACGTGTTATACTGTACAAACAAGAGGGGTTGGCGCTGGGATAACTTCTTCCAAGAAGTCAACACCGGTGAAGAGGGGTGGAAATTCCCCGCCACATTGCGTTTCTACATGACCTATGTGATGCCCGCAGTTATCTTCTTTGTATTCATATTCGGACAGATACAAAGGTGGATTCTCACCCCGATGGGCATACTGATCTAAAAGAACCACGCAAAAAATCTGTTGGATTGTCGCACTTTGTATACGAGCGCAAGGGACGGGAGAGAACTCCTGTCCCTTGCGTTTTGTGGTTGCAAGAACAGATTTTTGACTTTATTTCATTAAAGCTGTATAATAACCCTTGTTATTTTGACTGTCTGAGAAATGGAGTTGGCAAGGTATGAGTCGGATTCAGAAACTAAGTATGCGTGCGCAATGCTATGAAGCAATAAAGGAAAAGATATTTCGACAGGAGTACGAGCTTGGGGCGGAGTTAAATATAGCAAAGCTTTCGGCCGAGTTTTCTGTCAGCAATACGCCGATACGCGAAGCCCTCTCGCAGTTGGAATCGGACGGGCTGATTATCACGACAATGAACGCCAAAGCGCATGTAGTGCATTTTACACCTGAGAGCTTTAAACACATGGCCAATACGATATACGTTTTAGTGAAAGGCGCATATGAGCTTTGCGTCGTGGAAAACCGTATCCCTATGCTGTTAAAATTGATGAAAAAAAGCCTTGAGCTGCAACAGAAATTCCTTGCAGCCGATGACGGCTTTGCGTTTACGCAGGAACTGGTTAACTTTGATCAAATCATATTTGATGTGTTGGAAAATCCCCAGCTCTTATTCCTCTTTGAGCGGATATCTCCAGTCTTGTTTCTCATGTACCGTACAAATCAGAAAAGAAATAGCTGGGAAAACACCCGCAGCATTGAGGAGCACCGCAAGATTATGGACGCCATAGCGGAGGGAGACCACGAAACCGTGGGAAGGTTGGCGAGCGAGCACTGCGGTCAGGCTTATTTTGAAGAATAGTCTACTTGAAAGCGGGGAATCCCGCATCGAGATGTTTTATGCTGCTGCACAGCAATTGAATAGCCAAAGAAGCACAGGATTCCCCTGTGCTTCTTTTTGCATATTAAGCAATATTCAAGTTTGCGCAATTACAGCATCCGCAACGCCGCCACAATATCCTCGAACCGCCCGGAGCGGGAGGCTTTGACCAGGACTTGATCTCCCTGTTGGAGCAGGGCGGGGAGGGCCTCCAGGGCCGTGTCTTTATCGGGGAAATACCAGGCCTGGAGATCGGGGTTTGTATCTTTGACGCCCCGGTAAGTGTGTTCGCTGAGTGGCCCGGCGCAGACGATACAGTCGATGCCGCTCAATGCGGCAAAGGCGCCCAACTCGTGGTGGAGTTTATTGCAATCCGTACCCAGTTCCCCCATGTCTCCGATGACCGCCACCCGGCGGCCGGGCAGATTTGCAAGCGCCGTAATGGCCGCCTGGACGGAGGTGGGGTTGGCGTTGTAGCTGTCGTCGATAATGGTGAGGAAATCCGTCTTGAAGATGTCGGACCGCTTATCGGCGTTGGTGAAAGATTCAATTCCCCGGGCAATCTCCGCCGGGGAGAGACCCAGGGCCACGCCCACGGCGGCGGCGGCCAGGGCGGCGTAGACCATGTGCTCGCCGAAAACGGGGATGGTCACGTCAATAGCCGTGTCGCCCCAAATCAAGGTGCAGGCGACGCCGTTTTCGCCCAGATTGACGATGTTTTCAGTCCGGTAATCATTGCCCGGGGTGAGACCGTAGATCAGCTTTTTGACGCCGGTCTGCTCTGGATAGAGGTCAGTGACCTTGAGGGGCCGGAGGATATCGTCGTCGCCGTTTGCGATGAACAGGCCGTCGGGGTTTAAGCACTTGACCATTTCGCCCTTGGCCTTGAGAACCCCCTCCCGGCTGCCCAGAAACTCAATATGGGCATAGCCGATGATGGTAAAGACGGCAATATCCGGCCGCACCATCTCTGTGAGCCGGGTCATCTCCCCGAAGTCGGAGATACCCATCTCCGCCACGAAGACCTGATGGTGTTCCCGCAGGCCGAAGATGGTCATAGGGGTGCCGATCTCGTTATTAAAATTGCCCTCGGTCTTGTGGACGTTGTACTTGGTGGACAGAACAGCGGCGATCATCTCTTTGGTGCCGGTCTTGCCCACACTGCCGGTAATGCCGATGACGGGGATGTCAAATAGCCCCCTGTAATAGGCCGCCAAGTCCCGGATGGCCCCCAGGGTGGAGTCCACGACGATCAAGGGGCCGGGGATGTCCATCTCCCGCTCCACCAGGGCGCAGACGGCGCCACGCTGGAGCACATCGGAGACGAAATCGTGGCCGTCTACCCGGTTGCCGGGGATGGCGACAAACAGGGCGCCCGTCACGTCCCGGCGGCTGTCCATGACCACCTGCTGGATTGCTGTATTCTCATCTCCGCCGATGAGCTTGCCGCCGACTACTTGGGCGGCTTTGGCGAGTGTAATGGGTTTCATGTGCATGGTGGCGATTCCTCCAATTGTTCGATTGCTATAGTTTACCATGAATTGGCCCTGTTCTTCAAGAAGAGAAGGCGAAATAGAAAAAGTTTACTCCATATGCCTTGCCCGATCATTGATTGCAGGGTATAATAAGCGTGGTATCAGAAGATGTCTATTGGAGGATATCAAATGGGACAGCATGAAAAACTACTGATCCGGATTTTAAGCGGGACAAGCGACAGCAATATTATGTTTGCAGATTTACAAAAGACATTAAAACGATTGGGTTTTTCGTGCCGTATAAAAGGAGATCACTTCATTTATACAAAAGTCGATGTGGAGGAAATTATCAACCTACAACCCGTGAACAACAAGGCAAAGGCATACCAGGTGAAGCAGGTGCGGGGGATTATATTGAAATATCAAATGGGAGGTGTAATCAATGAAATATGAAATAATTCTGTTCTGGAGCAACGAAGATGGCGCATATATAGCAGAAATACCGGAACTCCCCGGCTGTATGGCAGATGGGGAAACTGCACAACAAGCGCTCGCAAATGTGGAAATTATCGCCGAGGAGTGGATTGAAACAGCCCGTGAACTTGGACGGGAGATTCCCACCCCGAAGGGGCGACTAAAATACGCTTGAATTTAATCGTTCACAAAAGAACCTTGTTCCTTTTGCGCCCACCTTTGGCTGAAGCCCAGGGGTGGGCAAGTGTCTGCATTTGGGCTTGGATTGTACTCCGGCGGAAGATCAGGCGAATGGAAGCGGATAGGCTTTAAAAGAAAGCAATCAGAATAGGAGAAAGATATGCAGTTAAGAGTAGAAAAACTAAACAAATCCTTCGGCCCAAAGCATGTGCTGCGGGATTTGAGCTTTACCGCCCAGAGCGGCGTGGCCATGGGGCTTTTGGGGCGGAACGGCTCCGGGAAGACCACCACCATCCGGACGATTATGGGCATATTCCCCGCCGACAGCGGGAGCAGCACCATTGACGGGACAGCCACCCAGACCTTACGGCGCCGCATCGGCTATCTGCCGGAGGAGCGGGGGCTCTACCCCAAACGGATTATCGGGGAGCAGATGGTCTATATTGGAACACTCCGGGGTCTCACGTCAAAAGTGGCCAAAGAGCGGGCGAAGAAATTACTGATCCGCTTAGAGGCGGAGGAGTATTATAATCAAAAGCTGGACACCCTGTCCAAGGGGAACCAGCAGAAAATCCAGTTGGCCATTGCGCTGATTACAGATCCGGACATTGTCATTCTGGATGAGCCTTTTTCCGGCCTTGACCCGGTGAACTCCCAGATTCTCAAGCGGGTTGTGGAAGAGCTGGTGGCCGAGGGGAAATTAGTCCTGTTCTCCAGCCATGAGATGGGCTATGTGGAAGAGTTTTGCGACGATATCTGCATCATTGACAAGGGGCAGATTGTCTTAGACGGGCGCATCCGGGAGATCAAGGCGCAATATCCCCGCCACCAGATATTTGTCACGCCGGAGGGGCCGGATGCGGAGGCGCTGCGCCGGCAGTTGACCCAATTAGATACCGTGGCCAGGCTGACGACGGGAATCGAGGTGCAGGGGCGTGGGTGCCTGCTGACCTTACAGAACGAGGACGACAAAGGTGCCCTGTTTTCCGCCCTCACAGAGAACCGGGTCGCCATAGATGCCATGGGGGTTGTAGAGCCCAGCTTAGAGGACATTTTTGTGGAAAAAGTGGGCAGAGAGACGGGGCCTGAGGAGAATGAAGGAGGTGCGGCATGAGAAACTTTTTCAATGTCTTGAAATTTGAATACACGGGCATGGTGCGGGGCAAGGGCTTTCTCATCACTGTGGCCCTGTTTATGATTCTGCTTCTGGTGGTCGCCAGCCTGCCCATATTCCTGGGGTTCTTCGGCCACAGCGGGGATGATGCAGTCTATTACGACGCCACGGGAGAACAGGCCGTGGGCGTATTCTACGACACCACGGGCTGGTATACGCCGGAAGTAATCGCCTCTTTTTCGCCCCAGTTCGACTGGACGCCCATTGATCGTCCCGACGCCATTGAGCGGGGACTTGAGGCGGGGGACTTCGCCATTGGTCTCCGGCTGGAATCGGAGGGAATCACGGTCTACATGCCGGGCAGTGACTGGATGGGCGGCGGCAATTTTATGTTTTACGAAATGGCGAGAGCCATGGCCCAGACCCAGACATTAGAACAGGCGGGGATAGATGCCCAACTCATCGAAACGGTTTTCGCCGCAGACCCCGCCATGGACGTGGTGATTGTCGGCCGGGACGGGGGCCAGAGCTATTTTGTGGCCATGGCGTTTACCATCCTACTGATGCTCATGGTATCCATGTTCGGGGCCATTGTATCCCACTCGGTGTCCACGGAGAAGACCAGTAAGGCCATTGAGCTCTTGACCATCTCCACCAGTTCCAACTCCCTGATCTTCGGTAAGGTGGTGGGTGTGGGGCTTGTAGCCCTGACCCAGTTTGCTGTCGCTTTGATCCCAGGCGTACTCGTCATGTATTTCAACTTGGACCGCTGGCACGAATTTGCGCCCGCAGTCGGCGGGATTATGGAGATGATCTTTGCGTCCAATATCTTGGGCTTGGCGTTCCTGTTCTTTTTGCTGGCATTCTTTACATACGCCTTTTTGTTCGCCGCATTGAGCTCCACCGTCAGCCGGGCGGAAGATTTGAGTTCATCCCAGAGCATTCCCACGGTGTTGCTCATGGCGGCCTATTTTGTGGCCTTCACGGTGCCGTTTGCGCCGGATGCGTTCCATGCACAGGCGCTGTCCTACGTGCCGTTCTTCTCGCCCCTGGTTATGATGACCCGGGCGACTATGACGGAAGTACCCATGTGGGAGATCGCACTCTCCGCCGGGGTGAGCTTCCTGTACGTGCTCCTGTTGGGTTTCTTGAGCGCAAAGATTTTCCGGATTGGCATTATGCTCACCGGCAACCGGCCCAGTCTGCGGCAGATTTTCAAGCTGATGCGGCAGGCGTGAGCCTACAAGCCAAAGAGACGCAAAAACGACGTTCTGGTTTAGAGCTGGAACGTCGTTTTGCTTATATATGCTATGCAAAAGGAGTTATATTTTGAAATGTGTCTGAAGCCACTTTGGGTTGTAAAGTTTCCTATACTTATGAAATGACCACGTCCATTCTCTTCTAAAAAGTTTCCCCGGGCGAGTAGGGTGGTGAAACCCGTCATAGTAAAGGATAAATAACGAAAGAAGTGGCGCAAAATCTACATATTCCTCTAACAAAAATAATAGATATCTGTCAAGGTTATTGTATACTATATTCTCTTTGCATATTTGACCAATCTGCTTATCATTTAGGAAAATGAGAACATATTCATTAATACCTTTTCCAATGTCGTATAGCCTTAACTCCAATCCCTTATGTTGAATCAAATAATACCCACTGAAAAAACTGTCTCGGATACGTTCAAACTTTGCCACTTCTCCACTGCGTCTGCCAGTCACAGTATAAATGCGAGATCGGTTTCTCGCCCAGCCAAGCGGCATTAGATTGGCAACTTGGTCAAATGTTTGACTCTTTGTTTTATAAATCAGCGACCCATTTTGTCCCGTCAGCGTATGTGCAAAAGCAACAGCAGATGAAATGCGGGAATACTGACCGGCATATACATGCGTGTTGTTGCTTCGCACTTCAAATTTTGCCGGCAATATTGACTTTGTTTGAACAACTCCTAAAATGTTTCCCTGTTCAGATTCTGGAATTTTAAAAATATGCGCCGCCATTTCCTCAGCAGGCAATATGTGTGCCATCTCTCGTATACGCCAACGCGCATGTCCCAATGCCGCACCAACACCTGTACCATATAGACCAGCTAACAGGCCAACACTTATAAATGCTGCATACCGCTGCATTTCGGGTTCAGTTACAAGGATAAAGAACACTAGCCCGTAGAAGAATATTACTACCAAGCACGTAAGTCCATAACCAAGTAAGTTTCCCATCGCTTTTAGCCAGAGTTTTCGCTTTTCCCGTACATCAACCTTATTTTTCTTCTCATAATATGCCCGAATCCTCTTGATTGTATCAATGGTCAGCAACACAAATGCTAGTAGTGATAGCCAAATAGAATAAGTATACTTCGGCTTTCTCTTCACAATAACAACCTCTTTTCTGTCTCTTATTTGCAGTCACCACGAAAGAGGGCGAAGACGAAGGATATTTTCCCCCTGCCCTCTTTTGTAAAGAGGGTGCCGCCCGCAGGCGGCGGGTGTTTTTTCTGCACCAATTATATAAATATCCAACGCTCCAGCCAATAACAAGAACATAGCGTATTCTATCACAAAATCGCTTTAATTTCAAAAAGTTCCACTCTATATATTGGCAACCCACCCATGAAAGCGGCGGCCCGGTTCGTTGTCGGGAGAATTTCCCATGCCCTGTACTTGCATTGTAAGGACTTTAATGCTAAACTTAATAAAGAAATGATAAAGGAGGCGCATGTATGAACCCAGTATGGATCGTCGCAATTGTAGTCGTTTTGGTTCTACTCTATGTGGTCGCAGTCTACAACCGTCTGGTCGTCCAGAGAAACCAGGTTGACAACGGATGGGCGCAAATTGATACCCAGCTCCAGAGGCGCTTTGACCTGATCCCCAATCTGGTGGAGACGGTGAAAGGCTACGCAAAGCACGAATCCGAGGTGTTTGAACGAGTGACCGCCGCCCGTGCGGGGATGGCCAATGCGTCCACTGTCGGCGAAAAGGCCCAGGCGGACAACGCCCTGACCGGGACGCTGAAATCCCTGTTCGCCGTGGCCGAGGCCTATCCCACCCTGAAAGCGGATGCAAATTTCAGAGACCTTCAAGTGGAGTTGACTAATACGGAAAACAAAGTTGCATTCGCCCGCCAGTTTTACAATGATGCCGTGGCGCTCTTCAACACAAAGATACAGAAGTTCCCCAGCAACATCATTGCCGGTATGCTGAACTTCCGTGAGCGGGAATACTTCCAAGTCGAGTCTGCAGAAGTCAGATCGGCCCCGAAAGTGAGCTTTTAGACGTTCTGGAGAAGTAGCAAGGAGGTGTCCCATTGTTTCAATCCATTCGATCCAATAAAGCCAAAACAACAGCCATCGTGGCGGGGATTTTCCTCTTCTTTGCCGGGATTGTATACGTGATTTCGTTCTTCCTGTTGGAATTGGGCCACTTTGCCGTTGTGTTCGCCCTGGTGATCTCCTTCCTCGTCTCCTTTGGGGCCTATTGGAATAGCGATAAGATCGTCCTCCGGCTTCACAACGCCCGGCCTGCCACGCCTGGGCAGGATGCAAAGCTCAATAATATTCTGGAGGGCCTCTGTATCGCCGCCGGGATGCCAAAGCCCCGGCTCTATGTCATGGAGGACCGGGCTTTAAATGCATTTGCAACGGGGCGGAATCCAAACAATGCGGTCATCTGTGTGACCACAGGGCTTTTGGACAGGCTGGACTATTACCAGCTAGAGGGCGTAGTGGCCCACGAGTTGGCCCATATCAAGAACTACGATATCCTGCTCCAGACCGTGGCGGGGATTATGATCGGGGCGGCGTTGATTGCTACCCGGTTTGTCAGCCGTGCCATGCTCCGGGGCAGATCGGGGGGCGGCTCCAACCGAGGCGGCTACGGGGTGCTGATTATGCTGGCCGTCGGGCTGATTTTTGCCATTCTGGCCCCCATTGCGGGTCAGTTGCTCAAAATGTCGTTGAGCCGCAACCGGGAATTTCTCGCAGATGCCACAGGGGCCAAGTTCACCCGGAATCCCGAGGCCCTGGCCAGTGCGTTGGAGGCCATCAGCGGCAGCACCATCCCCATGCAGCGGGCGAGCAATGCGACGGAGGGCATGTACATCGTGACCCCCTGTGTGGAGCTCCGCAGTAAGAGAAAGTCGGATCCGTTCTCGACCCATCCGCCCATTGAAAAGCGGGTGGCGGCGCTTCGGAATCTGAGATAGCAAAAAACGTGAAAACGTGCCGTGACCCCGTAGGGGGTTGCGGCACGTTTTGTACGTTAGAGGTTTGTTTTTGGGAGGAGGCGCAAGGTGAATTGCCGCCCTGCGGCAAGAGAAGGCCCCCTGGAGGCGCAAAATGCCGGAGGGAGGGAGCTAATGCAAATAGATCAACTTCCCATAGGACGGATAGGGCCAGCACGTCTTGCTCACCAAGGTCTCCAGGGTATCCACCGTCTGGCGGAGGGCCGCCATGGCGGGGAGGACTACAGTGTTGAAATGCCGGGCGGCGGCGGGGGAGCCGTAGCTGTCTAAGGCGGCCCCGGCGGAGATGGTGTGTTTCAGGGCGGTGGCCTGCTCATAGGTCGTATCGGTGAGGATGGATATCTTGAGGAGAAGCGCCCGCTCGGCTCTGCAGGCGAATTCGGCGGATACGCCTGTCTTTGCGGCGATGGTGTCGGCCAAATCCTTGCCGTAGCCCATGACGGCGGGCAGAATGTCCCGGAGTACCATCTCCACCATGGTGGCGGCCTCAATCCGGAGGGTTTTGCAGTAGTTTTCCAGGAGAATCTCCTGCCGGGCGTAGAGCTCGGCCTTGGAGAAGATACCGTGCCGCTCGAAGAGGGCGATATTCTTAGGCGTGGTCAGGTGGGGGATGGCATCGGCGGCGGTGGGGAGGTGCATGAGGCCCCGCTGGGCCGCCTCCTGTACCCAGGCGGTGTCGTAGCTGTTGCCGGAGAATAAAATACGCCCATGTTCTTGGATGGTCTGGCGGAGCAGGATGTTTAAGGCGGCGCTAAACTCTTCCGCACCCTCCAACTGATCGGCGAACCGGGCCAGAGAATCGGCGACGATGGTGTTGAATACGGTCACAGGCCCGGCGGCAGATTGAGAGGCGCCGGGCATCCGGAACTCAAATTTATTGCCGGTGAAAGCCAGGGGGCTGGTGCGGTTGCGATCCGTCACGTCCCGTGGGATGCCGGGCAGGGCATCTACGCCCACGTGGAGCTCGCCGGGGTGTTGGGGGTCGTAGTGCTTCCGGTGTTCGATGGCCTCGAAAATGGCCTCCAGCTCGTCGCCGATGAACATGCTCACAATGGCCGGCGGGGCCTCATAGCCCCCCAGGCGCTGATCGTTGCTGGCGGAGGCGGCGGAGATCCGGAGCAGATCTTGGTGGATATCTACCGCTTGGATGACAGCCGCCAAAAACAGGAGAAACTGGGCGTTCTGGGACGGAGAGGAGCCGGGTTCCAAGAGATTGACTCCGTCCGTGGTGGCCATAGACCAGTTGACGTGTTTGCCGCTGCCGTTAATCCCGGCGAAGGGCTTCTCGTGGAGCAGACAGGCCAGATCGTGCTGCTTGGCCATTTTGCGCATGATTTCCATGGTCAGTTGGTTGTGATCTACGGATACATTGGCGGTGGTAAAGAGAGGGGCCAGTTCGTGCTGGCCGGGGGCCCCTTCGTTGTGCTCTGTCTTGGCTAGGATTCCTAAGGCCCAGAGGGCCTCGTCCAGCTCTTTCATATAGGCGGAGACCCGTGTTTTAATAAAGCCGTAGTAGTGGTCGTCCAACTCCTGTCCCTTGGGAGGGGGTGCGCCGAATAGGGTGCGGCCCGTGTAGGTCAGGTCTTTGCGGCTATAGTAATACTTGCGGTCTACGAGGAAATACTCCTGCTCCGGGCCGACGGTGACAGTGACACGGGTGGCGTCACTGCCGAAGAGGCGCAGAATCCGTAACGCCTGGGTATTGATGGCCTCCATACTGCGCAGGAGGGGGGTCTTATTATCCAACGCCTCGCCCCCGTGAGAACAGAACGCCGTGGGAATATACAGGGAGTGGCCCCGGACAAAAGCGTAGCTGGTGGGGTCCCAGGCTGTGTATCCCCGGGCCTCAAAAGTGGCCCGCAGGCCGCCGGAGGGGAAGCTGGATGCGTCGGGCTCGCCTTTGATAAGCTCTTTGCCGGAAAACTCCATGAGTACCCGTCCGCCGCCGTCGGGGGTGATGAAGCTCTCATGCTTTTCCGCCGTGACCCCGGTCATGGGCTGGAACCAGTGGGTATAGTGGGTGGCGCCTTTGGTGAGGGCCCAGTCTTTCATGGCAGTCGCCACCACGTTGGCCACGGAGATGTCTAGGGGTAACCCTTCAGCCATAGTTTGCTTTAAGGCCAGATAGGTATCCTCCGGCAGCCATTCTTGCATCACCGGCTCGTTGAATACCATAGAGCCGAAGAGTTCAGGCACATGGATGGGTGTTTTTCCAGTCATGGGAGAGGCCTCCTTTAATCAGCACTCTGAATCCGATCCAGAAAATCTTCCAACAAATTGAGGCAGACGGATTTCCGGTACAGTGCGGATATCCTGCCGTCAATGGGGTTTAATTTGGCGCTGTAGGCTTGGAGATATTGAGACCGTACCCGGTGGAGCTGGGCGACGGGAGTGCCGATTAGCATCTCGTCCACCTCCGGCAGTCGCACTACCATTTGCTCGATGGCGCCGAAGGCTGTGGAGCAGGCGGTGAGTTTGCCGTTCTCCACGGACCATAGCCCCGCAAAGCTGAGACGGGAGATGGCCAGGGCCGCCCGTGCGCCCACCTTGTGGTAGACATAGCGTTCCGGCATCTGCCGGGGCAGAAGGATTTCTACAATCAACTCGTCGTGGGCCAAATCCAATTCTTTGCGGCCCTTGTAAAACGCCCGGATGGGAATGATTCGCTCCCCGTCTGCGTTCATCAGCCGGAGCTTTGCATCTAAGGCGAAGAAGATCAACACACTGTCCGCTTTCGCCGATCCGTTGCCAATATTGCCGCCGATGGTGCCCAGATTGCGAATGGCCGGGGCGGCGATCCGCCCGATGGCCTCTTTTAGAATCGCCGGTGTCGCCGGATGTTTCGCCACCTGTGTAAACGTACAGCAGGCCCCCAGGCGCAGATAGGCATCGTCCCCTGTGATCCGGGTGAGTTCCGGTACCCGGTGGAGGAATAAATATGTGCCTGTCCGGTGGTGTTCCACCATTAAATCTGTGCCGCCGCCGTAGGGGGTGACTTGCTCTCTCCGGCGGATGGCCAGGGCTTCGGTCAAAGTCTGGGGGACAAATCCGTTTTTCATGGCCGGCACCCCTCCTTTGCCGCTCGATCCACGGCGCTTATAATGGCGTTATATCCCGTACAGCGGCAGAGGTTGCCGGAGAGGGCCTCCCGGATCTCGCTCTCTGTAGGGCTTGGATTTCGCTGCAGCAGACAGGCGGCGGCGATAATCATGCCGGGGGTGCAAAAGCCGCATTGGACGGCCCCCGTCTCGGCGAAGGTTCGATCCAGGATTTGAAACGCCTCTGTCTCTCGAAAACCCTCAATGGTGGTGATCTCACTATCCCAGACCCGGCCCATGGCCACCATACAGGAATTGACCAACTGCCCGTCTAAGATCACGCTGCAGGCACCGCATTCGCCCTCGTTACAGCCGCATTTGACGCCGGTACAGGTGAATTCTGTTCGCAACACGTCTAAGAGCCGATCCGTGGCGCTGCCGTCCCAGGTGATGGGGGTTCCGTTTAGGGTGAAGGGAATGCTCATAGCGTCTGCACCTCCGTCCATTTTGATAGGGTATCCTCCATAGAAAAGGGGATGTGGTGGACATCTGTCCCCAGCGCCTGTTCCAGGGCGCTGATATAGGCTCCGGGGACGCCTACGATAGGGAGTTCTCCCGCACCTTTGGCCCCGTAGGGGCCCTCCGGGTACTCCTCCACGTGAATTATCACGCCCATATGCGGCACGTCGGCGCTGGTGGGCATGGTGTAGTCGCTGTAGCTGTTGCTGCGGATGCAGCCCCGCTTATCGCAGACCATCTGTTCCATATGGGAGTAGCCGATGCCCTGGAGCAGGCCCCCCTCCATTTGACCCACGATAACCGTCATATCGATGGGGGTACCCACGTCGTAACAGCCCCAGGCCCCTAAGACTTTGTGTTCCCCGGTGAACGTGTCAATCTCTAGCTCCACGCAGTGTGCGCCCCAGGAATAGGTGGGGTAGGCGTCGCCCTGGAAAGTTTTGATATCGAAGGGGATGACAAAATCCGGCTCTTGGAATTTCTCTTCAAATCGCTGGGCCTCGCCGTCAATCCACTCTGTTTTCAATCGGGCCGCCGCCCGGCGGAGGAGTTCTCCCACCACCATGACGGAGCGGGAGGCCACCGTTGGCCCAGAATCCGGTACCCGATCCGTGTCCGGCAGGGCGATGATGATTTGATCCAGCGGTAAATCCAGCTCTTTGGATACGATTTTCGCAAACGTAGTCAGAAGGCCCTGGCCCATCTCAGTGCCGGCGGTGAGAATCTCCACTTTGCCGTCCGGGTACTTTTGGATGGCCGCCACGGCTTTGATAATATCCCGCTCTCCGGAGCCTGTGAATCCCGCCCCGTGAAAACTGAAAGAGAATCCAATCCCCCGGCGGTATCGGCCGGATTGGGTATCGTATGCTTCGCGTTTATTCCAGTAGTCCGCTTCCCGGGTGAGTTTTTTACTCATCTCTAAGAGGGGGACAGGGAAGTGGTACTTGCCGCCGGTGGAGGTGGGGTCTCCGTGTTTTGCCATGTGGGCCTCTTTGAACGTCAGGGGGTCAATCCCCAAATCTGCGGCGATGTGGGCCATAATCATCTCGGCGGAGAAAAAGGTCTGGGGTGCGCCGAACCCCCGGAAGGCCCCGTTGGGGATCGTATTGGTCTTGGCTGATCGCCCCCGTACCCGGAGGTTGGGGATGCGATAGACCCCGTTGGCACAGATGACGCCCCGCTGGAGCACCACCATAGACATGGTGGTATAGGCCCCGGCGTTGTAGAGGATATCAATGTCCATAGCCGTGACCCTGCCGTCTTTGACGGCGACTTTATACCGGCTGCGGGAGGGGTGGCGTTTACTGGTATAGGCCATGTCCTCTCTGCGGCTGTAAATGGTGCGGACGGGCTTGCCCGCTTTCAGGGCCGCCACCGCCACCTGGCAGGCCAAGATGGAGGGGTAGTCCTCCTTGCCGCCGAATCCGCCCCCGGTCACGTCCTGGATTACCTGGACGGCCTCACGTTCCACGCCCAGGGCTTTTTTCAAGGCCTTGTGGACGTAGTAGGGACATTGAATAGAGCCGTGGATGGTTAGTTTGGCATCACTGGGGATGGCGGTTAGCCCCTGGGTCTCCAGATAGCCGTGTTCCTGGTAGCCTGTCCGAAACGTCTCCTCGTAGATACGATCCGCTTCGGTAAAGGCCCGATCTACGTCGCCCTGTTTGTGGCCGTAGTCGAAGAAAATGGTGTCCGACACCTCCGGGTCTAAAACAGGGGGCAAATCTTCGTATTCCACCTGAATTTCAGAGAGGATCCGATCTACCACGGCCTCCTCCGGCCCCGCTACTATACCGATGGGATCGCCTAAAAATTCCACCGTGTCTTTTGCAAAGACAGGGGTATCCTCTAAGATGAGTAACACCGCATTTTCTCCAGGGACGTCCCGCCAGTCGGCGAATACGTAGCCGTCCGGCAGAGTGGGTACTTGGATGGAGAGAATTCGTGCATAGGCCCGGTCAGAGCGGAGGAGTTTGCCGCAGAGCACGCCCTCCATGGGGTGATCCGGCGCATAGAGGGCCTCGCCCCGCACTTTTGGCCCGTGATCCAGCTTGACCACAGAGTTACTGATTGCATCCATATGGAGCAACCTCCCTTGCTAGAAAGTCATGGCGTCCTGCGCTTTGCGCAGTTGATAAATCAGAGTCGTTTCATCCAGCTCGACCATATCATAGGTCAAAAACTGCCCCTGTTTGGCGGCCTGCCGCATCTTACATCCGGGGGTGATAAGTCCGAAAGGCAGATAGCCTGCCGGATCGGACTGAGATTTCTCCATCACTGTACCATAGGCCGTATAGCCGCCAATGCCGTCGAGAAGTTCCCCCGCCGCCAGGTCTTTTTTCGCCACAGCGACGCACTCGGAGACCAATCCCCCCCGGGGGACAATGGTCGCCTCATTGTCCATGACGCATTTGGCGACCGTCAACGGCGTCTCCAGACTGCACAGGTGATAGGGGCGGTAAAACGTCCACAGGGGGCCGGGGCCCAGGGCCAGATAATCCAACTGATAGGCCACTTCCTCGTTATCCGAGGTCACGGTGACGAATACCCCGGGGGCGATGCCCTCCACGTACTCCACCACCCCGTGGCGGTTTAAAATCCCGCTGTCTGACTTGAGCTTATATAGTTGGTTTAACCCCATGACATCACTGGCGACCCCGTGGGCGCCGACGGTGTCCGGGACAAAGCCCGTGGCGTTGGACATGGCGGCCAGTTCCACCATAGTTTTCGTGCCGTCTCGGAACGAGGTGAGCATTTTGGGGTTCATTTTCCGCCGGATGGCCTCTTCTTGCATGGTATCGGGGTTGGCGGTCTGATTTAAGCCGTTATTCTTCCCCTTGCCCACCACCAGGACGTCCATCCCCATGGCCCGGGCGAAGGAGTAGAGCTCCATGACCGACCCCGGCTCATCTCCGGCGGAGCCGGTATAGATGACGCCCTGGGCGTCGGCCAGGGATTTCAAATACGGGCCGATGACCACGTCCGTCTCCACGTTGAGCATGACAATGTGCTTGCCGCCCCGGATGGTTTCGGTGGCGACTTTCGCCCCCACGTCGGGGATGCCAGTGGCGTCCACCACGCAGTCCACAGGTCCGGTGGATGATACGAGAGAGAAGTCGTCCGTGGCCACGTATTTGCCGGATTCCATGTAATAGGCGGCCTCGTCCGCTGTCTTGGCCACGGCGATACAGTCCGCCGGGATCCCGGCGTTTAAAAAGGCCTGTTTTGCCCGCTCCGCCGTGGTGGCAGAGACTATGGCGGGGGTGATCCCTTTCATCAGCGCCATCTGGCTCACCAGTCCCCGGCCCATCTGGCCGGCGCCGACGACGCCTACCCGGATGGCCTGATCGGCCTCCTCCCGGCGGAGGAGTTTCATATCCATATTGAGCAGAATCGCTCACTCCTTTCGGTTTAGAGCCTTGTGTTTTTCCTGCGGCCGCAGGGAAAACACAGAAAATAGAAACTTAGTATAATGATCGCTTCCAAGGCGATACCGTCCGCATCTTGACACCGGAGACGAGTCCCAGGGCGATGAACGTGGTCACCAAGGACGATCCGCCGTAGGCGAAAAACGGGGGTGCGATTCCGATGACCGGTGCGACGCCCATGGTCATGCCGATATTGACCAAGCTCTGGAACATGATAAAACTGCCCACGCCGACACAGGTGAGAGCGGATAGGGTGTTTCTCGCCTTTGCGCCCACATAGAAACAACGGATAATGACCAGAACAATCAGGGCGATCACGGCCAGTGCACCGATGAAGCCGAATTCCTCGGCGGCGGCAGAGAATAAGATGTCTGTCTGTTGTTCAGGGACACTTCCTGCCTGAGTCTGTGTACCCTGTCCCAGGCCCTGCCCGAAGATCTGCCCGGAGGCGATGGCGATTCGGCTGCGGTGCACCTGGAAGTTGACACCCTGATTGAGGGGGTCGATACTGGAATCAAAGGGGGCCATGATCCGGTTCATCTGGTAGGGGGCGAAGAAGTTGTTCTCCCAGGCGAGGACAAACAGGGCCACGAGGAGCGTACCGCCCAATACAAACCAGCGGAGCTTGACGCCGCCCATAAAGAGCATAACAACGAAGATGAACAAGAAGATCAACGAGTTGCCCATGTCCGGCAAGAGCACGAAGATCAAGACAAAGTGGGCCGCCAACTGCATCAGGGAGAAAAAAGAGTTGAGATTCTTGTACTCCTTCAGGTAGTGGATTTGATAGGCCAGCATAATGATAAAGGTGATTTTGACAATCTCACTGGGTTGGATGCCAATGCCAAAAAAGCGGAGCCAGATCCGGTCGCCGCCTGCGATGCCGACGCCGAACACGAAGAGGGACAATAAGATCAGGACGTTAAAAATGAGCAGCGCCTTCCATCGCTGGGCCATGACCTCCACGTCAATAACGGAGGAGAGGACAAAGCCGAACAGCCCTAAGACAAGCGCCATAATCTGTACGGTCAAAAATGACCCGGCGCCGCCGGAAAAGGAGCGTGTGGCGCTCCAGATTAGCACTATGCCAAAAACGGCACAGAGAATGGAGAGGATCAATAGGAACATGTCCGCTTTTTTGATGTATTCTAACGCTGCCTTGCCCGCACGTCTCACCGTGGAAAACTCCTTTTTTGGGATTTCGGTTATTCTTTCAGTTTAAAATATGCCATCTCTTGTCCACGCTCCGCCGTAGACGGAGCGAGGACAAGAGGAATAACTGACATTCTACCATAAAAGATACCATTTGTACAATTGAAAATCCGGTTTGCATCTGATATAATTACTCAATAGGAAAAGAGGAAGCATGACCATGACCATACGCACACATAGCGAGAGCGAGACAGAACAGGCCGGCTTTGAGTTAGCGGGGAACCTCCCCTGGGGCGCAGTATTGGCCCTCTACGGCGATTTGGGCGCAGGGAAGACCGCCTTCACCCGCGGCCTGGCCCGTGGCCTGGGGATACAAACACAGATCACAAGCCCCACTTATACCATCGTCAACGAGTACGAGGGAGACATGCCCTTGATCCACTTTGACATGTACCGCCTGGGCTCCGCCGAGGAACTGTTCGAGATCGGCTGGGAGGACTATCTCCGGCGGGGCGGCATCATCGCTGTGGAGTGGAGCGAGCGGGTGGAAGATGCTTTTTCCCCAGAAACCATACGCATCCAAATCGAAAAAACCGGGGAGACCGCACGGCGGATCACTATTACGGGATTTGCAGGAGAGGAATCGGCTTTATGCGGATATTAGCTATTGAGACCTCGGCCAAAGCGGCCTCTGCGGCCCTATTGGAGGACGGGAAACTCCTCGCACAGAATATGCAAAACGCAGGGTTGACCCATTCCAGAACCCTTCTGCCCATGGTTCACGCCCTTCTGGACGGCGTGGCTCTCGAAGTGAAAGATGTGGACAAAATTGCCGTGGCCCACGGGCCGGGTTCCTTTACGGGGCTCCGCATCGGTGTGGCCACCGCTAAAGGTCTGGCCTGGGGGCTGGACAAGCCCCTGGTGGGGGTATCCAGCCTGGAGGCCATGGCCCATCAGGCTGTACACTTGGGAGATGCAATCATCTGCCCGGTGATGGATGCCCGGCGGGATCAGGTCTACAATGCCCTGTTTGAATGCAGGGACGGCACCCTCCGGCGTCTGACGGAGGATCGGGCCATTGCCATAGAAGAACTCTTTGGTCAAAAAGACAGAGATTCTCCATATATTTTGGTAGGAGACGGGGCAGTCCTCTGCCATGATTGGCTGAGGGCCCACGGCGGCTGCGCTGAACTCCTGCCGGAGCACTTGGTACAACAGACCGCCTGGGGAGTCGCAATGGCGGCTATAGCGTTGCCGGGAGACAAGCCCAGTGAGATCAATCCACACTATATCCGGCCCTCTCAAGCCGAGCGGGAGCGGGCGGAGAAAAAGGAGAACGGATAAACTATGAGCTTACACGTACTGGATCACCCACTGCTGCAACACAAGCTGTCCCTTCTGCGGGACAAGGAGACCAGCGTCAAAACCTTCCGGGAGGTGGTGACCGAGATGACCACCCTTATGTGCTACGAGGCCACCCGGGATTTAGCTTTGGAGCCGGGAGAAGTGGAGACACCTGTTGGCATAGCCAAAACACGCCGTCTCGCCGGGAAGAAACTGGCCGTGGTACCCATTTTACGGGCGGGCCTGGGCATGGTGGACGGGGTATTGAGCCTGATTCCATCGGCGAAAGTGGGCCACGTGGGCCTATACCGGGACCCGGAGAGCTTGGAGCCGGTAGAATACTACTGCAAGCTGCCCAAAGATATCGCCAACCGGGAAGTAATCGTGTTAGACCCGATGCTGGCCACAGGCGGCAGCGCCTCGGCGACGATTGATCTCTTAAAAGGCTATGGCTGTCAGCGGATCCGGCTCATGTGCGTTCTGGCGGCCCCTGAAGGGGTGGAGCGGATCCAGACGGATCACCCGGACGTAGAGATTTACGTCGCTACGGTGGATGAAAAATTAAACGACCACGGCTACATCGTCCCCGGTCTGGGGGACGCCGGCGACCGGATATTTGGGACGAAATAAATCGGACATTAACTGTAGGGCGTGGCGCCCCGACACGCCGTTTTCACACCGCAATCGTGGAAACGGCGCGCCGAGGGCGTTGCGCCCTACATGCGAAAGACGGGATGCTTGACTATGACAGATGCAAACAGACAAGAATTTATCGCCCTGCGGCGGTCGGTAATCGCCGCAGAGTTTGCCGCCCTCAACGACATGCAGAGAGAGGCGGTTTTGGCCACAGAGGGACCGCTCCTCCTCCTGGCGGGGGCGGGGAGCGGGAAGACTACTGTACTCATCAACCGGATCGCAAATCTCATCCGATTTGGCGCCGGCGCCGATACGGATATGATTCCGGCGGGGATCGGCGAGACGGATCTGGCTTTTTTACGGCTCTATCTGGCCAGCGGGGACAATCCCGCCCTCAGACAGGCGGGGGAGGCCCGGGCCAGAGATCTCTGCGCCGTGAATCCCGTCCGGCCCTGGGAGATTTTAGCCATCACTTTCACCAACAAGGCCGCAGATGAGCTGAAAATCCGGCTGGAAAATAAACTGGGGGGATCGGCACGGGATATTTGGGCCATGACCTTCCATGCGGCCTCTGTCCGTATTCTGCGCCGGTTCATTGATCGGCTGGGCTTTGATTCCGGCTTCACCATCTACGACACCGCCGACAGCCAATCCCTGATGAAGCGGATTTTAAAGGATTTAAACCTGGACGAAAAATCCTTTCCCTATCGGAGCGTGCTGGGCGAGATCAGCCGGGCGAAAGACGGGCTCATGGATCCCAAGGCCTATCTGGAATCGGCGGAGACGGCCCAGGACTATAGAAAGCGGCACATAGGCGCCGCCTATGGGGAGTATCAAAAACGCCTCCGGGCGGCGGACGCCTTGGATTTTGACGATCTCCTATATTTCACAGTAAAACTGCTCCAATCAGAGCCGGAGGTGCTGGCCCACTATCAGCGCCAGTTCCGCTACGTGCTCATTGACGAGTACCAGGACACGAATAATTTGCAGTATCTCTTTTCCAGTCTCTTGGCGGGGGGCCACGGGAATATTTGCGTCGTGGGGGATGACGACCAGAGTATCTACAAGTTCCGGGGGGCCACCATCCAGAATATTTTGAACTTCGAGCACCAGTACCCGGATGCCCGGGTGATCCGGCTGGAGCAGAATTACCGCTCCACGGGACATATTCTGGGTGCGGCCAACGCCGTGATCAAAAACAATATGGGCCGCAAGGGGAAAAATCTCTGGACGGATCAGGCCGACGGGGAGAAGTTGACCCACTACGCCGCCATGAACCAAGAGGACGAGGCGACCTACGTGGCCCAAGCCATTTTAGATCATTTCGGCAGAGGCGGCAAATGGGGGGAGCACGCCGTGCTCTACCGGATGAACGCCCTGTCCAACCAGTTGGAGTACGCCTTCAAACGAAACGGCATCCCCTACAAGGTCATAGGCGGCACCCGTTTTTTTGACCGGGCGGAGATCAAAGATGTCCTGGCCTATCTGGCGGCGATAGCCAACCCCGCCGATGATCTGCGGCTGCTGCGGATTCTCAACGTCCCGGCCCGGGGCATCGGCCAGACCAGCGCCGAGCGCCTGCGGGAGATTAGCTTAACTGCCGGGCAATCCATCTCCGACACCATCCGGCAAGTCCGGGACTACCCGGAGCTACAGCGGGGGGCCACGAAGCTGATTCTCTTCGGCAATCTATTGACAGAGTTGCGGGAAAAAGCGGCGGAAATGCCCCTAGATCAGTTTTACGACCTGCTCTTAGACGCCACAGGGTATCTATCCATGCTCCAGGAGAAACCGGAGGAAAACGCCGCCCGGATTGAGAACATCCAGGAGTTAAAAAGTAACATTGTCAGCTATATGCAAAACAGCGAAGACGGGAGCCTAAAGGGATTTCTGGACGAAATCGCCCTCTACACGGATTTGGACAACTTGGATCCCGACGCCGATGCCGCAGTGATGATGACCATGCACAGCGCCAAGGGGCTGGAGTTTCCCCACGTCTATCTGGTGGGGATGGAGGAGGGGATTTTCCCCGGCCACCGGGTTCTGGGCGACCCTGAGGAGATGGAGGAGGAGCGGCGACTCTGCTACGTGGCCCTCACCCGGGCCAAGTCAAAACTCCACTTGATCAGCGCCAACCAGCGGTTGTTATTCGGCCGCACCACGGCCAATCAGACCTCCCGTTTCTTAGAGGAGATCCCTGGAGAGTACATAGAAAAAGAGGGCGTCCACCGCCCGGCTTACCGCAATGACGACTGGGATATCCGCTTTGACGACGAGGCCCAGGGAGGGTACGGCGCTGGGCCGAATACCCAGCGCAGTCAGGCGCCGGCCCGGGACAAAAAATCCTGGTCTCACCCCATGTCTCCCACGGGGGGGACGGGTCAGGCCCTGCCCGCCTTCCAAAAAGGCGATCAGGTGACCCACAAGGCCTTTGGCCGGGGGATGATTACCAATATCCAGCCCGTGGGCAACGACGCCCTGATTGAGATTGCATTTGACGGCACGGGTACAAAGCGCCTCATGCTCCGTGCGGCGGCAAAGCAGATGACGAGAGTATAGAGGGTTCAAAGCACACGCAGGAGAGGGAGCAATGGTCAACTTCGGTGTATTTTTCTCGATTATAGCACAGATTGTATTCTGGGCGGTCACCCTGTTGGCGCTGGTGCGTATTTGCCGTGCGGCGGGGTGGGGGCCGCCCCCGTCTCCAGTCGCCCCGATCCTTGAAGAACCCAGGAGAACGCCATACGGTAAGATCATTTTGTTCGCATTGGGCGTACGCCTCTTGATGCTGGGCGTTGGCTATGTCATCCTGGTCTTAGATGGGCAATCGCCCTCCGTATCGGAACTTTTTCTCGCTTTCCGCCGAGGGGATTCCAATCACTATCTAAATTTGGCGGAGAGCGGGTATGCCTGGACGGAACAGGGCAAGAATCTGCTCTTGGTGTTCTTTCCCCTCTACGGGTGGCTCATCAGATTGACCAATGTCCTGGTTGGCCATTATCTGACCGCAGCCTATATTGTATCTTTTGTGAGCTTTGCCGCTGCGCTGTGCTACTTCTATCGCTTGATTCGGCTTGAACTTCAAGCGTCGGTTGCGTGGTGGGGAATTGTATTGATCTCCATTGCGCCTCACTCATTTTTCTTCGGCGTACCCATGACCGAGAGCTTATTTTTACTTACAACGGTCATGTGCCTGTATTATATCCGCACACACAACTGGCCCATTGCGGGGCTAATCGGCGCTTTTGCCATTCTGACCCGCATGATGGGCCTGGTGCTAATCGTCGTTGCGGCGGTAGAATTTGTGATCCACTACAAAGTGTTTGATCGCATCAAGAACGCCGAGTGGAGAATGCTTTTCCGGCTAATTGTCCAAAAAGGCATGTGGATTTTAGTCATGCTCGCTGGCGTTGTGATCTACCTATTCGTCAACTGGCAGGTCACGGGCAATCCAGTTCAATTTATGTACTATCAGCACACCCATTGGCACAATCAATTCATGTATTTCGGCAGCGTGGTCATGGGGCAGTTTGAAAGCATTGCCCATGCCGACCGGGCATTTGTAAACACCATAGCGATTCCCAATGTTTTGGCCTTTGCACTTGCAATCCTGATGCTCTTATATGCTAGTGTAAAGCGTTTGCCCGTCCTCTATATTGTATTTTTGTTGGGCTATACATTTATCTCGTTTTCGGTGTCATGGCTATTAAGCGGCGGAAGATATATGGCCGCTGCCGCACCGATGTTTCTGTTTTTGGCGCATTTTACCGAGAGACGGCTGCTCTATCGGATAGTGGTACCTGTAGCGTGTCTGCTCGGTTTATTCCTGACCATGCGTTGGTACATACTGGGCGGATCGGTGTTTTAGAGAGCGGTTAAAGCATGGCGGGCAAAACGCAAAAAAATACGAAAACGGGAGCAGTTTCCTGTTCCCGTTCCCGTATTATGATAAGAGGATAAATGAAAAAGATGATAGTAAGATCTACCTATGGCTCACATAATACCGGAGAGATATTACAGAAAAAGGGGAAAAATGTTACAAAAGTATTAAGTTTCAAAGTTTTTCACTTAACATAATCAATCCAATACAAAAGGAAAATGGCCCAGCGCCGCCGGGATATTCTCTTCCGGGGGAAAGGCGGCAAGGGCGAAAGAGGCGCTTTGGGCCGGGGCAAACGCCGCCGGGATACGATAGGTGGCGGCGGATTTGCCGAAATAGGCCAGAAGCCCTTGTAATCCCTGTTCTAACAGGGGTTTCGGGAGCAACAATTCTCGGATGAAAAGTTCCTCGCCCCGCACCTCCGCCACGGCGCAGCCCGTTTGATTGCCCACGTCCAGGCAGTACAATCCGCCGCCGCCGAGCTGGGCGGCCAGGGCGACATATTGGAGGTATTGGGTCGGATGTTCCGTGGCATTAGGGGGGAGACAATTTGTGCGGTGTTCAAAATACGCCGGAAAACTTATTGACATAACGCATGTGTCAGATGTCGAGAAAGGGCGATCTTCTAAAGTCACATGTCCTTGCACTATGGACAGAGACGTGTCATAGCCCAGCCGGATATAGTAGGGAAACAAGCTCTCCTCGGCGGGGCGGACGATATTACAGCGAAATCCCAGATCAAACCCTCTGGCAATAGCCGCTTGGATCACCTGGGTGCCCATGCCCCGGCCCTGATATTCCGGCAGGGTGGCGAAGGCATACGTATAGGCCGTGGGGAGGCGGCGCCCGTCAGGCAGGGGTGTAATGCCGGCGTCGATCAGATACACGGCAGAGCGGATCTGATCTCCCTCGGCCCATACCATAGTGGTCTCCGGGCGGTAGAGGGTGGAGAGAAACCGGGCGATATCCGTCTCACTGTCCCCGAAAACAGTGTGCCATAGGTGGGTCAAGGCCACCTCGTCCCCCGGGCGGGCGGGGCGGATCACTGGTCTCTCCAGACGGCGGTGTATTTCTCCATCATCAGATCCGGATAATAGCTTTTCTTGGCTTTTTGCAGACTTTCGATGCCCATATCTTCCTCCCGATTAATATATCGGATGTGGGGGTGCGTCTCTTGGATATGCCGGGCAAATTCCCGGTTGATGAGGGGATAGGCCCCCTGAATGTCGGAAAAGGCCTTCTCAAAGTGGACAATATACGTGTCGGAATTGAGCTGCTCGCCAATGGTGAAGGCGATGACCCGGTTCTCCAGGCGCAGAAGTCCGCCCTCTAATCCCAGGGCCTCGAAATTGTCAAAGGTCTTGCGCAGGGCGTCAATTTCGTTATAGAAGCTGGCCTGATTTTGGTGTTGATGGCTCCACTCGCAGCTCATAAGGGCGCAAGCCGGGAGGGTTCTCACTGTGATCGGCTCAAAGCTCCAAACGGGGTTGTTCTCTATAAAGCGATTGATATGGTTGCGTTTGGCATGGAGCTTTTTCCCCGCCAGAGTGGCCAGTTTTTCGATCTCGTATACGTAGTCGAAAGAGTCTGGGGCGAGAGAGAAGTCAAACCGGCCGGGGAAGGCGGCCTCTAATTCCATGCGGTGTTTTTCCAGGATAGCTCGGATTTCCAGGGGGACGCCATAAGCGGCGGCGTCCTGGACTAGGGCTTCGATGACAGGGGTTAAATCTCCCTGCCCCACGGGGAAAGCGTAAAAGGGGATGCCGTCGGACATGAGCCTAAATGCCAGCCGATCCCCCAGGGCGGCCACTTGCTGCCGGAATCGGTCATCCCAGATGAGGATGTTGGTGAAGCAAAAATCGGCACTGGGGGCGTCCTCCAGGCGGAGGATCCGGTCAACCCACTCCTTGTCCTCTAAGCGGGCGGGAGAAAAGAGGATGGCGGGTTGTTTACATTGGGTTAAGCAGGAATTTTGGGATTGCATAAAATAAAAACGCCTTTCTCTGTGAGGGGACTGCAGCAAACCGGGTCATCGAGGGCGCCGGTCCCTACGTGATATTGCAGAGGTCGGCCTTTGGACGTCCCGGTTTTATTGTTTTGCTACAACGTCCTTTTTAATATGTGTTGGTACAGATTTCTCGAATCTCTCTCTGGAGGCTTTTCAAATCTTCAAAGGTCTCCGGCCGTTTTCGGGGGTCCCGGAGGAGGGCGGCGGGGTGGAAGAGGGCCATCATCCGCACCCCGTCCCGGTCAAACCACTGGCCGTGATCCCGGGTGATTTTAAACTCGGAGCCGATCATATACATGGCGGCAATCCGTCCCAGGCAGACGATGATCTTCGGCTGGATGATGGCCATCTGCTGATCCAGCCAGGGGGTACAGGCCTCCTGCTCCGCCGGGAGGGGGTCACGGTTCCCCGGCGGGCGGCACTTGACAATGTTGGCAATAAAGGTGTTGGTTCGATCTAGGTCGATGATGGCCATCATATCGTCTAAGAGCTTCCCGGCCCGGCCCACAAAGGGCTCGCCCTGTAAATCCTCCTGCTGACCGGGGCCCTCGCCGATAAAGAGCACTTCTGCGTCCTGGCGGCCCACGCCAAAGACCACATTGGTACGGGTTTCAGACAGGGTACAACGTTTACAGGCCAGACAGGATTCTTGCAGCGTATTCCAATCCATAATGCGGTCAGTCCTTTTTTGTCGGTGATGAATCTAAGTATACCACAAAAGTGCACGATTGTATAATGGCTATCTATAATGGTCCGCCCCTACTCACGATACATAGTAAAAATCACAACTTCAGGCCTTGCAAATACCCTTGGCACTGTATAGTAGACACCTATGCCGCTGCTTGTGAATACAGGAGTTCCGTCTGCCGAATAGGAGAATCCATAGGCGAAGTGGATTCCGTAATCTGTTATGCTGCCACGGATCAAATACAGCGGAAAGCCGAAAAATGTAATCTGTCCGCCGTGGGTGTGGCCCGAGAAGATCAAATCAATTTCATCGGCAGACTGTGCCATCGCAACGTCCGGGTTGTGTGACAGGAGCAAGACAAAATCCTCTGCATATGCACCTGCAATGGCCTGTTCTATGTCCGGACGCCTGCGCCACAGATCATGGACACCTGCCAGATAAAACCCGTCTTGTATGCGTATGCCGCTATTGTCCAGCGGCGTGATGCCGTACTGTTCTTTTGCGGTGAAGAGCCGCCTATAGTCATCGTGATTCCCCTCTACGCCGAAAATGCCGTCTGTTGCGCCTATTTGCGCAATTTCTCTCACAGTTCCCTGATAATGCGCATTGTGCATGGAAAAGTCTCCGCCCAATAACAGCAAATCCAGATTTCGTTCGTTTAGCTCAGCGGCTACGGTTCTCATATCTTCGTCTGTTATGATGTGCATGTCCGTCATAAATGCGATGCGATAGCCGTCTAGCTGGGCGGGCCAGTTTTCAGAGCGAAACTCAAGCTCTACATAGCGAATTGTCCCGCCTATTGTAAAGGCGTGTGCAATATGCGCCACAGGAATGAGCGCAACTGCGATGCCAATCGCCGCTGTAAGCCGAAATTTTCTGCTTTTCGCCCTATGCTTGGCAAGGCACAAACCAAACAGCGCCCCAATTCCGCCGAATGCCAGGGTGAAAAAGAGCAAGATTCCTTCACCTATACGCCGTTTGCTTTTTACAGACATTTTGTTGTCTATCACGTAGAGGAAGAGTGTAAAAGCATTTATCAGCACGAAAAGGAGGGAGAGGAACTCTATTATGCCGAGACGGAGCATCCAACTGATGATAAACTGCAAGTGCTGTTACCGCCTTTCACTCACTCGTCTTGCACATAACAATCCAGCCTTTCTGACAGCGTGCCGGTGTGCAGTTCAAAGAGATGATTATCATAATCATAGAAATAAACCGAGCGCCCTTCGCCCGCCAGCCGTGTGCGTCCCTGGATGATTTCTGCGCCGACTTCTTTGATCCGTGCGACGAACCCATCAAAGTCCCTGTCTGGAATTGTAAACGCAATGTGATTATATGTACGTTCTGACAGGGGCTCCCCCTGGTTTAATGCAATCCACAGATCATGGATGAGAAAATATTTCGCTGTTGCGCTGGAGTAAATCTCTTTTGCTCCAAAAATCTGTTCTAAAAAAACAGTTGTCCGCTGTAAGTCTTTGACGATGAAAGTGATGTGGCTGATACCGGTAATCATGGGGGCTACCTCCGTCTATGTGGCCTAGTGCTTAACTATACGTTACCTTGTTTTTAACGCTGCCGACTCTACTAAATGTTTCAAAACTTCAGCAATTTTAGCTGTATCATCGGACGATTCAACAGCGAAATGCACAAACCCATAGTCTTCATCGTAAATCATTATAAACGGCAAATCATTATAAGCGCAAGCGAACTCAGTGGTCCAAATCCTCGGGATGCTTGAACTTTTCAGCATATTGTTTTCTTTGAATAGATCAATAAAGAAGCGGATTTCAGCAAAGAAATCAACTTCATGCTGGAAATATTTAGATGGAATATATTCACGCAGTTTGAATGACAATTCAAAAACGTGAGGCATGTCTTTAAAATAATTGATTTTTACCATATTCCCACCAATACAGTCACGAACTATAGAGCAGATATATCACGGACGGGACGAAATCCCCGTCTGCCGCCATCATTCTACCACATCCCCGCCCAAACTTACAAATCCAACTTGCCCGCCCCTCCATCCTGTGATAAAATACAACCCGCAGAAAAGTTTGACGAAATAAGGGGGCTTTCCCATGAGATTCACCAAGATGCACGGTCTCGGCAACGATTACGTCTATGTGAACTGCTTCGAGGAGGAGATTGCCGACCGATCCGCTCTGGCGATACAAGTCGCCGACCGCCACTTTGGAATCGGTAGCGACGGTCTCATCTGTATCGGCCCCAGTGTGCGGGCGGATTTTACCATGGATATGTACAACGCCGACGGCTCCCGGAGCCAGATGTGCGGCAACGGGATCCGGTGCGTGGGGAAGTATGTATACGACAACGGCCTGACAGAGAAGACCACGGTCACCGTGGAGTCCGGCGGGGAGATCAAGACGTTGCAACTGGACGTACAGGACGGAACAGTCCAATCCGTCCGGGTCAATCTGGGCAGACCGATTCTCCGCCCGGATCTGATCCCCATTGACGCCGGGGGAGAGCTCTTTGTCGATCAGCCCATCACGGTGCTGGGCCAGCGATATGAGGTCACCTGCGTGTCCATGGGGAACCCCCACGCCGTGGTATTTGTACAACACTTGGATCGAGTGGACCTCCCGGTGCTGGGCCCCGCCTTTGAGCACCATCCGCTGTTTCCGGAGCGGGTCAACACGGAGTTTGTCCAGGTGCTGGATCGCCAGACCCTGAAGATGCGGGTCTGGGAGCGGGGCTCCGGCGAGACCTTGGCCTGCGGTACGGGGGCGGCGGCCAGCGCCGTGGCGGCGATCTTAAACGGCCTGTGTGATAACGTGGTCACCGTACAGCTATTAGGCGGTGACTTGGAGATCGAATGGGATCGGGACAATACGGGATTCGTCTATCAAACCGGCCCCGCCGTCACCGTATTTACCGGGAAATACGATGGATGAGGCCATGGCCTATTTTACATACATCCTGCGTTGTGCCGATGACACCCTGTACACCGGATGGACGACGGATATAGAGGCGAGGACAACGGCCCATAATAAAGGCACAGGCGCCAAATACACCCGATCCCGCCGTCCGGTGAAACTGGTTTACAACGAGACGCTGCCGGACAAACAATCCGCCATGCGGCGAGAGCGGGCGATTAAGAACCTGTCCCGCACCGAGAAATTGGCGTTGATTGCAGGTAACCCATAGGGAACGACGCCCTCGGCGTTCCGCAATGTACCCGTAGGGACGGTCGCCCTCGACCGTCCGCAGATGACCTCGACGTTCTGTTATTCCAACAACGCAAAAGTCGCCGCCGAAATCGCAGTGGAGTTGGCGGGGCTGTAGAGTCTCCCCCCCAATCAGGCAAGTAAAAGCGCAGCAAAACCAAAACTCCCGGAGATAACTCGCCGGGAGTTTTTTGATAAAAATGGAGCGTATTACCGGCCGCCCGTCAGCGGCAATCCGCCGCCTGTGAGCTGTATTGTACCGTTTATACGTGTATACAGCCGCAAGTTCTCTAGTGCTACCGGCATCGGGTGGGGATTTAGATAGTTGTTAATCATCTCCAGCCACGGATCGAGTACCGGTGCTAGATCGGGGCCAAATGCTTCTGTGGGCATGGTGTGGAAGTTTAAGTTTTCGTTGCCCATTCCCATCATCTGCTGCGCCAAATAGGTCATGCCAGACAGAGGCAGATTTGTATCCACATGTTCTGTGAAAATTCCCGTCAGAGCTGGTATCCGGGTCACGTTGCGGAGTTGCAGCGATTCGGCCGCCACGGCCCGTAAAAAGATCTGTTGGCGCTGGACACGACCCAGATCCCCGTCGCTTGTGCGGTAGCGCACAAAGTGCATCGCCTGTTCTCCCGTAAGCGTCTGATAGCCCGGTTCTAAGTTGATGTGCAAGGGCGGACTATCATAGGGGTCGCTGTATTGCATCCGGGTCGGCACGTTAAGGCCCACGCCGCCTAAGGCATCTACCAGTTCCACAAATGCCTGCAAATTAAGCACTACGTAGAAATCCGGCATAAAGCCGACCAGTTTTCCCACTTCCTCCATCAGGCGGTAAGCGGAGCCGCCCGTCATAGCGAACACGGAATTGATCTTCGGGCCTTGCCAACTCACATCCACCCTGGTGTCCCGAGGGATACTCACCACATCCACTGTGCCGTTTTCCGTGTCAATTCTGGCCAGCATAAGCGTATCTGTGAGCCCATGGGTGCCCACATTGTCCTGGCCGGCGATGAGCACGGTGAATACGTCTCTGTCGATGGGCGGTCGAGTGAAAAAAGCCAGGAGCGCATAGAGCCCGCCGAACACGGCCAGGAGAACGATGAGAGCTGTCGCAATGACCCGGCGTGGCCGACGGCGACGGCGGCTGCGTGGCCGCACTTTTTGGATCGGCCCTGGTCTGTTTGTGCGTGCAACAGCGGCGGTGTAATTCGCCCCGGGTGCAGGAGCTGTCTCGATTGCACGGGCCACTGCGGCGGCATAATCCACCTCGGATGCGGGGTCTGCCTCGATTGCACGGGCCACTGCGGCGGCATAATCCACCTCGGACGCAGAATCCGTCTCAATTGCACGAGCTACTGCGGCGGCATAGTCCACCTCGGATGCGGGGTCTGTCTTGTAATTGTCGGTATCAAAAAGCGTCATATCACAAAAAATTTCCTTTTACTGGGGAAGTCGTCAGAGTATCACAAAAAATTCGTTGTTTAAATATAGCACAATAATAAGCCCAAGTGATGAACAAAATCAAAACTTGCTGCATAGTGCCTGAAACTCGAAGCCGTTGCAGCGAAGGATTTCAACGCTGAAATTCCATCTGAATAGGTTCCTTTATGTGATCCGTACTCTCAAAAAAGTCGCCTTTTTGAAACCCGAATATCCATGCGATGATGGAAGAGGGAATCGTCTCAATCGCAATATTCATGTCATTCACAGACATATTATAGGCACGCCTTGCCGCCTGCAACTGATTTTCCATTTTTGCCAACTTTTGCTGCAAGCTTAAGAACTGTTCGCTGGCTTTCAAGTTGGGGTAAGCCTCTGCCACGGCGAATAACGCAGTCATTTTCGCATTGAACTGGTTTGCGGCCTTCATATCGGTCATAGCTTGAGCCCTTAAATTTGCAATTTCTGCTAAAACGGCTCTCTCGTGTTGCACGTAACCTTTGACAACATTCATGTAGTTAGGGATCAAATCAAACCGCTGTTGCAGATAGACGCAAATCACGCTCTGGGACTTCTCCATGACATTGCGTAAGCGAACGAGCCTGTTGTATATCAAAACTGCGGTGAGCATTATGATCCCAAGTGCAATCCACAAAACAGTCATGCTTCTCTCCCTTATATTGCAGTTTCTTTGATAGACTTTGTTATAACTTGGTTAAACCTCGTTGCAAACGCCAAGGAGGACAGGCAACAGGCCAGAGAATCTTTACACATAGGGTCTTGCATTGTGGGCTTGAACATTTTTTTGTTCCCGATTCGCATCGATACTTGGTCGCTGCGCCAAAATAAATCTAAACGAATCATATTTGGGTTCTGTGGAAAGAGGTTTCTGTTAAACCTGGTTTGAATATCAATTAGTTCGCTCTTAAAATTTAATAGAAGCTCCATGACGTCCGCTGTTAAGTATTGCATTGCCGTTACCTGATCGTTGCTTCCGACGAAAAATTCCCTTTCAAACGCTGTATGATCCATTTTCCTGCGTTCCGCTTTGGGGATAAACCCTGTGCCAAGTATTCTAGCTCTCCTTACTCTTCTCTCGATCTTAATAAATCCGTTCAAACTTTTACTAACTTTCATACTCACAAAAAGCCCTTTGAATTTCGTCTTATCATTCTTGCCAGTCGCTTGCATTGACATGCAACACAACTGAAAAGGGCGTCCTTCAATTTCCCCTGCTATAAAGTTGCTCAGCCCGGGCGACCCCATTGTATCAGCCGGCTCCATCCGGCGGGTGCTGTCACCGAGCCCCCTGCCATCAAACCGTGCAGTGCGGTATTGAACTAAAATCCGGTCACGCCAATTATCGGGAGGTTCCGGCGAATACGACAGGCTGGAATCTACCAGCGCAACAAAGTTTTTTGCAACATGTTCTCTGAAATATAAAATATATGGGCGCTTCAAAAAATACTTGTAGGCAAAGAATGCTATGAAAAGCGACGTTATGATATGAATAATATACTCTCCAAGCGGCAGAAGCCACAGGATCAAAACCACAACCGCCGCACCCAGAAATCCCGCAATCCACAATTTGCGCACGATTGATTTTCTGATCGTCTCCAATTGCGGTCTGTGCTGTTCAGATAATTGCTGATACAATTGTTCAAATGATTCGTTCATCTTATGTTTCCTCATCCGTCAACAACGCCAAAATCTTTCCGTAAACCTCTTCCGCCTGCTGGGAGAACCTTGCCGTCATGGCGGCGGCATGGGATTCGGTTGCGGTGTAGAGTTCCATGGACAGCACCTCTCCCAGCCCGTCGTCGAGGGAGAGGCGGACGGTGAATCCGCCGTTCTCCCTGGGGGCGGTTTCCGCTTTGACCAGGGCGTCCCGCTGGTGAGCCCGGGTCAAGGCGGCGGTTTTTTCCTCTATAGTAAGGCGCACGGTATAGGGGATGCTATTTTCAGTAATTTGCCCGTTCTTTATACCTTTTTCCGTAATGCGAAACAAGCCGTCTTCCGCCCGGATGTGATCTGTCCGCAACAACTCCGCCACGCATTCGGAGAAGTCGAAATAGCTGATGCCGTCATCACAGAGGACGAGCTCTGTCAGGGTGTCTAAATCAACGGCGTGCTGCAACCTGTTGAGGACGAAGAGGATCAATATTTTAATATCCAGCTTATCATGGATAAATCCAAAGCGTTTCATTGCGTCCGACCTCCCGTTGGGGATTTTCGCCATTATCATATAGTATAGTACAATTTAACGGTTTGGTAAAGTGGTTGACATGAAACCATTAAAAATGCTAAACTAACCGAGTACGTCATAAAAACGCAATGAGGAGATCAACCATGTATAAAAAACGACTTGGGATCATGGCAGCAGCTATCCTTTTGATCCTGTTGCTGGCCGCCTGTGGCGGCGGAGCAGAAGAAGTGCTTGAGCCGGAGCCGGAACCCACGCCGGAACCCATTGAGACCCCCGTAGTTGAGACCCCGCCCCCGCCGCCGGAGCCGCCGGAGCCCACAAATCCCCTCACGGGTGAGTTGATGGATGAGGAACTCGGCAACCAGCGGCCCTGGGCCGTGATCTTGGACAACGTGCGAAAGGCCATGCCCCACGACGGGATCAGATATGCGGACATCCTTTATGAAGTGCCTGTAGAGGGCGGTTTTACCCGTGTGCTGGCCGTGTTCCAAGATATTGCCGATGTGGGGGAGATCGGGCCTGTCCGTAGCGGCAGGCACTATTTTCTGGATCTTGTCCAGGGACACGACGCCATCTTTGTCCACGGCGGGGGCAGTCCCCAGGCATATGCGGCGATCCGTGACCGGGGGATATCCAATATTGACGGGGTGAACGGCAGCGGGAACGAATTTTTCCGAGATCCAGATCGGCGGCGCACTGCCGGGCTGGAGCACAGCCTTATGACGTCAAGTGATCTGCTGTTGCAATTCGTCGGGAACTACAATTTCAGCACAGAGCGCACGGCGGGATTCACGCCGGGGCTCATGTTTGCCGAGGACGGGCGGCCGGCGGACGGCCAGCGGGCAGATACGGTGCAGGTGTCTTTCTCCATCCACAAGATGAACGTGTTTGAATTTGATCCCCAGACTGGGCTGTATCGAATCAGCCAGCGTGACGAACAACCGCTTATAGACGGGGTTACGGAAGAGCAGATCCAAGTGGTCAACGTCCTGGTGTTGTTTGCCGGGTTTAGCGTGATGGACGACGTGGGACGGCTTTCAGTGGATTTCAGCGCAGGGGGTACGGGCTATTACATCAACGGCGGTCAAGCCGTGGCGATCCGCTGGGACAAACCGGTCTATGGTGCGCCGTTCATCTATACTCTGGAAGATGGCCGACCCCTGGAACTTGGGATCGGAAAGAGTTATATCAATATCGTCAATACGACGACGGGTGGGGTTCAATTTGGCTAGACAGACATGAGAAAAAGTCGCCGCTCGGATGCGCAAAAAATGCATCCGAGCGGCGTTTTCATTGATAGGGGAATCGTTTTGGTCAGACGATGCAGACCTCTAAGTCTTTTTGCTTGGCCTGCAGGCTGTCAATAAAGCCCTCGTTGGCACCGGTATCGGTGATGATGGTGTGGGCATCTTGCAGATCGGCGAACTGGGTGAACGAAACCTGTCCGAATTTTTGGGAATCCAACAAAAAAATCACCCTGGTCGCAGCGGCAATCATGGCTTTTTTTATGCCGGCCTGATCCATAGAGGGCGTGGTGAATCCATTCTCCACACATAGGCCGTTGCCCGCCATAAACGCCTTGTCCACATGGAGATCGGAGACCTGAGCGAGAGCGGCGAGGCCCGTGGTGCTATGGAAGTTTCGCCGAAGCATCCCCCCCAGCAAGAAGATGGCGGTGCTTGTGTTCTCCTCCAAAAACAGTGCAATCTTCACATCGTTGGTCACGATGGTGAGACCGGTCTTTGTGGTCAAGCGCTTGGCCAGTTCCATGGTGGTGGTACCCGTGTCCAGCAGGATCGTGTCACCGTCCTCGATGAGGGATTCCGCATAGGCGGCGATTCGGCGTTTTTCTTCGATCCGGGCCGCCTCTTTATCCCGGCTCGTGGGCTCGAATACCGCCTTGCTGACGGGGATTGCGCCCCCGTGGGTGCGCTTGAGCCTGCCTGCCCGATCCAGATCCCGCAGGTCGTTTCGGATGGTGGCGGGGGAGACGTCAAAGTGCTGACAGAGTTCCGGCAAGAGCAGTTTTGAGCGTTCGCCCAATAGGCGGACGATCTCCTCTTTGCGCTCTTCTGCGAATAGAGGTTGTCGGTTCAAGTGCGATTCCTCCTTCGGTTCCCCGCCGGGCAGATCTGGCGGGAGCCCGCTATGGTGCTTTTTTGCTAAAAAGAATCAAATTGCTCCATTTCACGCCGCAACTCGGCCGGATTCGGTGAGTATCCGTTGCGGAGATAGTGGCCGCTGGTTGCGTTTGCCACAAGCAGCCGTTCTGCTAAGTTGAGCCCGCCTTTTTGCGCACTCGCCGACACATAGCCGCCGTTGAAATTATCGCCCGCACCTGTGGTGAGCACCGGATTTGTACAATAGCGCTGCGGGACGACGGCCGTGCCCTCGGATGCCGTGGCGGCCACTGCGAAATAGGGGGTGTGCACGACGAGTTCATCCAAGCCCGTCTGTTGTCTGACGTATTCGATGTGTTGATCCGCCTGTTCGGGCGCTTTCCAGTCAAATTCTTTGCCCATATAGGAGAATAGAATCCCGGCCTCATGCTCGTTAAGGCTTAAGGTCATGGGGAATGTGTCGTTTAATCCGGCCAGCAGTTGCAATACGTCCAGCAACGCCTGTTTTTCACGTTTGCGCAGGTCTGCAAAATCGAAGAACATACGGGTGCCGGGCGTGACGACGGTCTCGCATAATTTCGCTACCAAGTCGTCAAAATTGTTTAGCATGGACCAGTATCCCAGTCCGACAACAGTTGAATTTTGGAATGCCGCACGGAGCTCTTCCGGAGAGAGCGCACCGGTCACTTGCGCCCAGTCCACCTTTGCGATTTCTGCTGAATAGGGCATCAATAATTTGCCGTTTGCAAATTCAAGCGTGGGGCACAGGCCCGTGTCGCCTACGGAATATACGGTGCATCCATCACTGAATACTTGATATACGGGGTCAATGTTGTCTTTGCCATTGCCGAACATGCCTACGAGAGTGAGGTTGATGCCCAGGTTGTCAACTGCCTCTCCGGTATGGGCGGTGAAGCCGCCGTGGGAACGGCGCTTTCGGAGCACTTCACTGCCGTAACCGCCTGCGCCTACATCGTATACAGACTTGGCAAAATCCCTCATACTCTCATACAGTACGTATTCTGTCGGGCTTGTTCGCACGGAGACAACTTCAAAAACTTCGTCTACAAACCCGTCTATGCCCAGTGTGACCTTGCCTTTCGGTGCTTCAAAATACTGAGAAATGCGATCAAGATTAATTTCCTTCATTGCCTAATATACCCCTTTCAATTTTGACTCGTTTAGAATACAATCGCCTGCTTTAAGCCGACGGTAGCCGCTGCGTTTTCAAATGCTTTTTCAATCTCCTGCAGAGAGAATTTATGGGATATCAGAGAATCCACGTCTACGAGGCCGGTGGCGATAAAGTGTAATGTTTTTCTATAGTGGCAATGGGAGGCCCGTGTTGTCCCGGTGACGCTGAGTTGCTTATAGTGGATGATGTTCGTATCCAGTTCTACGTGCTCTTTGCCTTTCGGGAGTCCGCCGAAGAAATTCACCCTGCCATCGAGGCCGGCCAGGGCAAAGGAGGCCCGCTGGGCCGCCGCCGCACTGCACGCAGTGATGACCACATGGGCGCCGTTGCTGTCGGTTTCCTCCATCACTCGTTCTAATAAATTATCTTTTACAGTGATGAGAGAGGGTTCCAGCGCTGCGCACTCGGCCAGCCGTGCCTCGGATAGATCGTTGAGAATTATCTTTGCGGCACCGGCCATTTTGGCCAGTTTTGCGTGCATGAGTCCGATGGCCCCTGCGCCGATGATGACAACGGTCTCGCCGGGGTTTACGCCGTAGCGCTCAAAGGCGTTATATACGCAGGAGAGAGCCTCGTTTTGGGCGGCGGCCTCAAAGCTCACGTTATCCGCCAGGGGCGTGACGTTTCCGAGCTGAACTGCCTTTGCGGGAATCCGGACAAACTCGGCAAAGCCGCCGTCCATATGGACGCCGATGGCGACATTTTCCTTACAGTGGTGGCTCTGGCCGGAGGCGCAGAGGTCACATATGCCGCAGCCGATGTTGGGGGCGACAGTTACCCGCTGCCCCACTTGGTATTCTACCACACGGGCACCTATTTTTTCAACTACCCCGGCAAATTCGTGGCAGAGCACCAGGGGATTGTTCTCATCGACACCTGCGGTGCCGTTTTGCAGCATCCGCAGATCTGTGCCGCAGATATTTGCCGCTTTGACCCGCAGGAGGATGTCCTCCTCGCCGATCTCAGGTATAGGCATCTCCTCGACCCGCAGATCATTTTTTCCGTATAGACGTGCAGCTAACATAGTCATAGTGGTCAACTCCTTGAAATATATTTCCTGATGGGTTCACATAGTATCCAGATGTACAATTCGTTTTTCTACAATGGAGCGATTTCCTGCGGCCACTACCTTGACTGCCATTTCGCCGTCATGGCCTGTGACCTTCGGTGCCGTGCCGTTGCGGATGCAGTCGATAAACGCCATATCTTCGGCCAGATACGCATCTTTAAAGAGCTTCGTCCAACTGTTTACCAGGGGATAGCTCCCGTGCTTGTTATCGGCGGTGCAGGTGACCACGGCGTTGTCGTTGATGCGCCCGATGAACACGCACCCTTTTGTGCCCAGTACTTCGACCCTGGAGTCGTAGGCGTAGCCCACGCCTTGGGCGCCGTCGATCATGCCCTGCATCCCGTTTTCAAAGCTTGCGGCGACAATGACATTATCGTAAAAGTCGGGATGCTCTTGCAGTGCTTCCGGGGAGCGGTAGTTGCCGCCGATGGCGTAAATGGTGGAAAATTCACTGCCGGTGAACCAGCGGAGGGTGTCGATATCGTGGCTGTTGACCTCCGCCAGGGGGCCGTTTGATTTTTGGATGTCGTACATCCAAGGCTGGGGGATACTGGGCCCCCGGGTGTTGGAGCGCACCATGACCACCTCGCCGATGGCGCCGGAGTCCACAATTTCTTTGGCCTGGATGAAGCCCGCATCAAACCGGCGCATGAAGCCCATTTGCAAGGCGACCTTGTGCCGGGCGGCGGCCTCGTTCATTTTGCGGCACTCCTCTGCGGTCATGGCCATGGGTTTTTCACAGAGGATGTGTTTCCCGGCGGCGGCGGCGTCCACTGCGATATCCACATGGAACTTAGTGGGGGTGACGATGACCACTGCATCGACGGAGTGGTCTGCTAGGGCCTGTGTATAGTCCGTGTAGTAGGTGTCAATCCCCAATTGGGCACATGCATTCTTTGCGGTCTCCTCTATAGGGTCCACCATGGCGACGAGTTTTGCCCCCGGTACGTTCTTGACGAAATTGACTGCGTGGATCATGCCGGCTCTGCCGGATCCGATGACGCAAACGCCGATATTACTCATACTGCAACTCCCGTTACTATTTATTACGCTTTTTTAAATAGCGTTTGTTGATTTATGTTATTATATATTATCGTTTCAAAACTGTAAATAGTCATAAGGCCCAGAACGAACATTATATTTTGTGCATATGAACTAAAAAATTTATTTTTTCTTGTAAGTTTGAACATTGACAGAAATATAACGAGAATACTATAATGATGCTACAGAAGCTAGAATCAAATCAGGCTTAGGAAAGGAAGGAAGAAAAATGAAAAGGATCGTAGCTATTTTATTGGCCCTGGTACTGGTAATCGGTTTGGCGGCTTGTGCCCAGCCGGCGGCCCCGGCAGACCCCACTCCGGCCCCCCCGGCGGAAGAGGCTCCGCCAACAGCAGAAGACCCGGGCGAAGAGCCCCCAGCAGAGGCAGAAGAGCGTATTACAGTCCGTATCGGCTGGACCCCTCCCGATGTGACCGGCGTGTTTGCCACAGTGACCCAGTTCATGGAACTGGCAGTGGCAGATGCGGCCCGACACGGCATTGACATCGAAGTCGTGGAGCGTCCGCCCACGGATCACACCGGCGTGGCGGAGCAGGTTGCGGTTATTGAAAACTTCATCCTGCAAGGCGTTGACGTGATCATCGTCGCCCCCACAGATGTGGACGGCGTCACCCCCGCCCTCCGGGAAGTGAATGCGGCGGGTATCCCCCTCATCATGGTAAACATGATGAGCGAAATTCCAGGTGTAGAGGTTGCAAGCTTCGTTGGCTTTGACAACGTAATTGCGGCGACTGTTACGGGATGGTCCATGGTCAACGCCCTGGGCGGCCCCGGTCCGTTGCCCCAAGCTGAAGACGGCCCCATGCAAGTGCCCATGGAGACGTTCCTGGATCTGGCCTGGTGGGAAGATCTATACAGCGGCTTTGACAAAGAGTCCGTCTCCGGCCGGGTGGCCATCATCGAAGGCATCTCCGGCGACTACTTCGCCAATGCCCGGAATACGGGTTTCTTAAATGTCATTGATCAGTTCCCCAACATCGAAGTGTTGGCGACGCTCCCCGGCGACTGGAACAGAGCCGTCTCCGTTGAAGCGGCGGAGAATATTCTCCACATGTTCGACGATCTCGACGCCATCTTTGCCCCCAGTTCCGAGATGGGCTTCGGCGCACGGATTGCCATTGAGAACGCCGGCAGAGAAGAAGTCCTGGTTCTCACCCACGGCGGTACCCTGGAGAGCGGCGACTGGATCCGTGACGGCAGACTACTGGTTGACACATGGCACGGCTTCCCCGACTGGGGCTGGTACGGCATGAAGTTCGGCGTGATGGCAGCTCTGGGCCAAGAAGTGCCGGCTGTTTACGACATCCGTCCGAGAACCCAGTGGATCGGCAACGCAGATATGTTTTTCCCTGATGTACAACTGACACCGATTCCCTGGCAAGAGATTCTGGACAATCGCTAAAATCTTTTCTTGTAACACCTGACATTAGGCAGTGCATGGGTGGATTCCGCTGTGTGACATCCGCAGCGGAATCCGTCTATGTGTTGCATGAAGGAAGGAGAGGGTTCTATGGACAACTACATGCTGGAAATGAAGAACATAACAAAGGGATTTTACGGCACAGTTGTGTTGAAAGATGTGAACTTTGGCGTAAAACCGGGAGAAGTACACGTCCTCCTCGGTGAAAACGGGGCGGGAAAATCCACTCTAATGAAGATTTTATCAGGCCTCTACCGGCCCGACGGCGGCGAGATTTGGATCAATGGAAAAAATTGCGCCATACGGGAACCTGCCCACTCCCTCAAACTGGGGATCGGCATGGTATATCAGGAGCTCTCCCTGGCCCCCAACCTGAGTGTGTTGGAGAATATCTGGCTGGGCGCGCTCCCCGCCCGAGGAAAAGTCTTCGTGGACTGGAAAAAGGCAAAAGCCGATACGGAGGCAATTTTCCAAAAGCTCGATATCGCTGTGGACGTGACAAAACGGGTTTCTCACTACGATTTGGGGCTGCAACAACTGGTTGAAATATTTCGGGTCATCTCCCAAGATGCGAAGCTCATTATTCTCGATGAACCAACCTCCTCTTTGTCAGAGATGGAGGTCAAAAAACTGTTTGAGACCATCAACCTGCTCCGGAGCCAGGGCGTTTCCTTCGTCTACATCACCCATAAATTGGACGAGGTATTTGAAATCGGCGACCGGGTCACCGTGCTCCGGGACGGTGCAGTGATTGATCAGACGGTAGAAGATATCGGCACCCTCACAAAAGACGATCTGATCCGTATGATGGTGGGCAGAACCCTGGAAGAACAGTACCCCAAAGAACCCGCCGTCACAGAGGAGATTATGCTAGAGGTCTCAAACCTGTCTGACGGAGAAAAATTCCACGACGTCTCGTTCCAGATCAGAAAAGGGGAAGTCTTGGGCGTAGCCGGTCTCGTAGGCGCCGGTAACAGTGAACTGGCAGAGGCGATTTTCGGGCTGCGCAAGATCAAAAAAGGCTCCATCCGTTTAAATGGCAGCGAGTATACGGCGAAAGATCCGGTGCGGGCCATCCGGCGGAACATGGGTATGATCACCAAAGATAGAAAAGACGGACTGATCCAGCATATGCCGCTCTATACCAACATCAGTGTGGCGCAGCAAGAGGGGATGAGTCAGATCGGGTTTCGGCTGCGGAAAAAGGAAAAGGCGCAGGCCCGTGCATATATTGAAAAATTACAGATCGAGACCACGTCGGAAAATAAGCTCGTACGCAACCTGAGCGGCGGCAATCAGCAAAAGGTCGCAGTGGCAAAGTGGATCTGTAACGGCTCCACCCTGTTTATCATGGACGACCCCACTAGGGGCGTCGATGTGGGCGCAAAAGTGGAGATATATAAGCTGATCAACGAGTTGACGGCAAGGGGGGACGGGGTCTTAATGATCTCATCAGACATGCCGGAACTCCTGGGTATTGCAGACACCATTATGGTGATGAAAAAAGGATATGTCTCTGCCATATTACCGGCAGAAGGCTGTACACAGGAATTGATCTTTGAAAAAGCAGCGGGGAGTGACTAAGATGAGCAACGAAAAAAGAGCGGTATCTATCGGACATCTGATCCAGAGGTTTAGTCCCATATTCATACTGCTGGTATTAATTCTCGTTATGAGCCTGATAAACGACCTCTTTTTCCAGTTCGACAATATGATTAACATTATCCGGCAGACCGCCTTTTTGGGCGTTGTGGCAATGGGGATGACCCTGGTCATCTTAACGGCGGGCATTGATCTCTCCGTGGGTTCCCTCATGGCGATTAGTGCGTGTATTATGGGCGTTGCCGCCACAGAGTGGGGCGTGCCGCCCGCACTGGCGGTTCTGCTAGGGTTCCTCGCCGGAGCGTTTATGGGAGTCATAAACGGTTTCGTTATTACCAAGGGTAAGATACAGCCTTTTATCGCAACCCTGGGTATGATGGTTTTGGCAAGGGGTCTGGTGCTCTTGATTACAGGCGGCCTCGCCGTCCGGGATATCCCGGAATCCATGCTGGTGTTTGGCGGCGGTCAGCGCCTATTCGGTATTCCCTACAGTGCCTATGTATTTGTGGTAGTTGCCATCGTTGCGTGGATTTTATTGAATAAGACCACGTTGGGACGCAATGTGATGGCGGTGGGCGGCAATGCCGAGGCCTCTAGGACTTCCGGCATCCGGGTGGACCGGACGAAGATCATTGTATACGGCATCTGCGGCTTTTTCTGCGCCATTGCAGGGTTGATCTATATGGGACGTGTCAATTCTGTCCCGCCGCTCATGGCGTCGGGCATGGAATTGCAGGCCATTACGGCCGTGGCCCTGGGCGGCACCAGTTTGGCCGGCGGAAACGGGAGTGTTGTGGGCACTGTAATTGGTGTTTTGACCATCGGTGTGCTCAATAACGGCTTGCAGTTGATGAACGTCTCGGCGGCTTGGCAGCAGGTGGTTCTCGGCGCTATGATCGTCATCGTCGTGATTCTCGACTCGTGGAGAAAGCGGAAATTTGATTAATCTTTGGTCAGTCTGAGGGAGGAAAATCCTATGGGAGAGTTACGCTTAAACGGGAAAGTCGCCGCCATTACCGGCGGGGCCTCCGGGATTGGCAGGGAAGTCGCACTGTTATTTCAGCGCCACGGCGCATCGGTCGCCCTGCTGGATCGGGATTTGGAGAAGCTAAACCAAGTCAAAGAAGAAATCGGCGGACAGACGGAAGTGTTCTGCGTGGATATTACCGACGAGGCCGATGTACAGGCGGCCTTCTCGAAGATTGAAGCGGCCTTCGGTAAGATCGATATTCTGGTCAACTGTGCCGGAATCTTTGCGCCGGGGACGGTGGTCGAGACGGACTTCGCCGTGTGGAAAAAGATTCTTGCGGTCAATCTGGACGGGGCCTTTTTGTGCAGTAAATATGCGGCAGCCGCTATGCTTGCGGCCAAATGCGGCGGTACCATTATCAACATTGCCTCCGAGGCGGGGCTTGCTGCCCTTGCGGGCCAGACGGCCTACAATGTCTCCAAGGCGGCTATGATTTCCCTGTCCCAGGGTATGGCCGTGGACTTTGCCACAGACGGTATTCGGGTCAACTGCGTCTGTCCGGGCCGGGTGCTCACGCCTCTTGTCCAGCACATCATCGACACCGCCGAGAATCCGGCGGAGACCCTGCGGGCGCTCAGTTCAGACCGCCCCATGATGCGGATGGGGGATCCCAAAGATATCGCCTATGCGTGTCTCCACTTCGCCGACGATAGTATGCCTTATGCGACAGGTGCCATTTTGTCGGTGGACGGCGGTTCGACGGCCCGGTAATGTTGTACGATTGCAACTCCCCGCAGTTTGACGACTGCGGGGAGTTTTTCACCTTGATAAACCCGCAAAAAAGTGGTAGTATTAGTTCGGAATCAAAAAACAGGGCCTTTACGGTATCCCTCACGCCCTGGGCGGGGGAGATACAAAAAATATTTCATTGAGGTGATGGTATGATGAACATTTTGGTCACCGGCGGTGCCGGATATATCGGCAGTCACACTTGTGTGGAGTTGCTGGATGCGGGCTGCCATGTGGTGGTAGTAGATAACTTCTCCAACAGCGACATGGCCGCCGTTGACGGGATCAGGCAGATCACCGGAAAAGAGTTCCCTTTCTACCAGGCGGATCTGCGGGACGAGGCCGCTCTGGATCAGATTTTTACAGATCATCAGATCGACTGCATCATACATTTTGCCGGAAAAAAGGCCGTGGGCGAATCCGTGGCAAAGCCTGTGGAATATTACGACAACAATCTCAACTCTACGCTGAATCTGTGCAAAGCTATGCAGAAGCACGGCGTCGCCAAGCTGATTTTTTCCTCCTCCGCCACGGTCTACCGGGGAGACAACCCCATGCCTCTGACGGAAGATGCTGCCCTGGGGCCCATCAACCCCTACGGTTGGTCGAAATTCATGTGTGAGCAAATTTTGCAAGATGCCGCTGCCGCCAACGGCTGGTCCGTGGTACTGCTGCGCTATTTCAATCCCGTCGGCGCACACGCCAGCGGAATCATCGGCGAGAACCCCAGAGGGATTCCCAACAATCTGATGCCTTTCATCGCCCAGACGGCCTGCGGTACCCACAAGGAGTTGCAGATTTTCGGTGACGACTACGATACCCCGGACGGCACCGGCGTACGGGATTATATCCATGTGGTGGATCTGGCCCTTGGGCATATTAAATCTATCGACTACTGCAATAAACATACAGGCTGCGGAGTCTTTAATTTAGGCACCGGCACCGGCGTGTCCGTGCTGGAGATGGTGGAAACGTTCAAGCGGGTCAATCAGGTGGATGTGCCGTATACCATTGCCCCCCGGCGGCCGGGGGACAACGCCACCTCTTACGCCGATCCGGGCAAGGCGGAGCGGGTTCTGGGGTTCCAGGCGGTGAAGTCCGTAGCGGACATGTGCAGAGACAGTTGGCGGTTTAATAATAAATAAGACAGAAAATCCCCCGCCTGCGGCGGGGGATTTTTGATGTGCAAACATAGGATCACAGCGCTTGTATGGTCTCCATCACGTAGTCGGCAAATGCTGCGTTTGTGGCGCCGTCACTCCGGCCTGTTAAGACGTGTTTCCGCTCTGTCAGGGTACAGATATCCAGCGCTGTTTCAAAGTGGGTACCCTGGGCCTCATATCCGATGTGGTGTAATAGCATGATCGCCGCCCGCATCATGCTGGAGGGGTCGGCGTAGATATCCCGGCCCTCTTTCACCATGCGGGGGGCGGAGCCGTGGATGGCCTCAAACATGGCATAGCGCTTGCCGATATTGGCGCTGCCCGCCGTCCCGACGCCGCCCTGGAACTCGGCGGCCTCATCAGTCAGAATGTCGCCGTAGAGGTTAGGCATGACGAGGACTTGAAAATGGCCCCGCCGCTTTTTATCGATGAGTTTGGCGGTCATAATGTCGATATACCACTCGTCGGTGCGGATGTTGGGATATTCTCCGGCGATCTCGTGGAAACATTGCAGAAACTTTCCGTCCGTGGTCTTAATCACATTGGCCTTGGTTACAGCGGTGACCAGGGTCTTTTTATTTTGCCTGGCGTATTCAAAGGCGGAGCGAATAATCCGCTTTGAGCCCTCCGTGGTGGTGACGGTGAAGTCGATGGCCAGTTCTTCGCCGATCTCCACCCCCTGGCTCCCCACGGCGTAAGCCCCTTCGGTGTTCTCGCGGAAGAACGTCCAGTCAATTCCCTCTTCGGGAACCCGCACGGGCCGGACATTGGCGAAGAGGTCTAAGGCTTTTCGCATAGCCACATTGGCGCTCTCGATATTGGGCCAGGGATCCCCTGCCTGGGGGGTGGTGGTGGGGCCTTTTAAGATGACGTGACAGGTTTTCAATTCTGCCAGCACATCGTCGGGGATGGCCTGATTCTGCTCCACCCGGTTCTCAATGGTGAGACCTTTGATCTCCACAAACTTGACTTTGCCGCACTTGACCTCATCCGCCAGCAAAAATTCTAACACCCGCTGGGCTTGCGCCGTAATGGCGGGGCCGATTCCGTCACCGCCCACGGTGCCGATGCGGATCTCCGGGAGGGCTGCGTAATCAAGAAAGGCCGTGTCCTCGTTCATCTTTGCGACACGCTCCAATTGCTGCTCGATCAGCCGGGCGAATTTTTCTGTTGCCGCATTGATTTTATCCATGTTTGGCGCCTCCCATCTGCCTCATCCAATTGATCTTCCCGCCCTGGAGCAGGATTTCCATCTCCTGGGGGCTGATGTCCAGTCTGGTCTCAATCCTGCCTCTTGGACTCTGTATATGTACAATATCCCTGCGTGATACCTGATTGACGGCGTCCTCCAGGATTAGCTCATCTAAGAGTTCCAGCGAATCATAGTCATCTGGGTTCGCAAAGGTCAGGGGGAGAATGCCGGCGTTAATCAGATTTGCCCTGTGGATGCGGGCGAAACTCTTGGCCAGAATCAGCCGAATGCCGAGATAGAGAGGCACCAGGGCCGCATGTTCCCGGCTGGAACCCTGGCCGTAGTTTTCCCCGCCCACGATAACCCCGCCGCCGCACGCCAGCGCCCGTCCGGGGAAGTCTTCATCACAAGGGGTGAAACAGAACTTTGCCAGATAGGGGATGTTGGAGCGATAGGGCAACAGCTTGGCATTGGACGGCATAATGTGATCCGTCGTAATATTGTCCCCCGCTTTGAGCAGGACGTTCTCTGCAATCCGCTCCTCCAAAGGTGCGCCTAACGGAAATGGCTTGATATTGGGCCCCCGGATCACCTCCACCCGATCAGGGGAGGCGGAGGGGGGGACGATGAGATTATCCGACACGTCAAATGCGGCCGGCGGCGGGATGGGGGCCATCTCGCCCAAGATGCGGGGATCGGTCAGCTTACCCGTCAGGGCGCTGGCCGCCGCCGTCTCCGGGCTCACCAGATAGACCTGGGCCGTGGCGGTGCCGCAACGGCCTTTGAAATTTCGATTAAACGTACGCAAGCTAATGGCATCTGTTGCGGGGGCCTGGCCCATGCCGATACACGGCCCGCAGCCCGCCTCTAAAATCCTGGCTCCGGCGGCGATCAGATCCGCCAGGGCCCCGTTTTTTGCCAGCATGGTGAGCACTTGCTTTGATCCGGGGGAGATCACAAGGCTCACATTTGGGGCGGCGGTCTTGCCTTTTAGAATGGCGGCCGCACGCATCAGATCCAGATAGGAGCCGTTGGTGCAGCTACCCATGGCCACTTGATCGACAGGGATATCTCCCGCCTGTGACACGGGGATCACGTTGTCAGGGCTGTGGGGGGCGGCGCAGAGGGGTTCCAGTTGACCCAGATCAAGTTCAATGATTTGGGTGTAGGCGCAATCGGGGTCGGGAGAGAGTTCCGTATACGCATCTCCCCGGCCCTGGGCCTCCAGAAACGCCTTTGTCACCCCGTCACTGGGGAAAATAGAGCTTGTGGCTCCCAGTTCTGCGCCCATGTTTGTAATGGTGGCCCGCTCGGGGACGGACAGGGATTTGATCCCCTCGCCCGTGTACTCCATAACTTTGCCCACACCGCCCTTGACGCTCAAACGGCGCAGGACTTCCAAGATAATATCTTTCGCCGAGACAAAGGGCTTGAGTTCGCCCGAAAGCCGAATATTGATGACCTCCGGCATGGGGAGGGCGTAAGCGCCGCCGCCCATGGCCACGGCCACATCCAGGCCGCCGGCGCCCATGGCCAGCATCCCCAGAGCGCCGCCTGTAGGCGTGTGGCTGTCGGAGCCCAAGAGGGTCGCCCCCGGCACGCCGAAGCGTTCCAGGTGAACCTGGTGACAGATCCCGTTGCCGGGACGGGAGAAATAGACGCCGTGCTTGTGGGCCACGGTCTGGATATATTTGTGGTCGTCTGCGTTTTCAAAGCCTTCTTGGAGCATGTTGTGGTCAATATAGGCCACCGAACGCTCTGTCTTGACCTGATCGACCCCCATGGCCTCCAGTTGCAAGTACGCCATAGTTCCAGTGGAATCCTGGGTTAGCGTCTGGTCAATTTTGACAGAAATGGGGCTTCCTACTTGCATATCACCTTCGGCTAGGTGACTTTTGATGATTTTTTCAGTTACAGTGTATCCCATGAAATTCCCTCCCTATCCCTCGTCCAGCAACCGCATGAAGACCTCTTCCAACTCCTGGTCGCTGATTACGGTGACTCGGCCGTCGTTGTATTGGGTGTCTACCCAGTGTTTCATCCGCTCCACCAGGGGGTGTTTTTTGTCGTAGCTGTCTTTGGCATCCAGGCCGTAGAAGGTGTTGATCCAGTGGGCGATCCCCGCTGTGCCGGAGGTGTTGGAGATGGCGATGCGGGGCGGGCGGTTTAGGAGCTTGCCCGTGTCGAATATGTTGTAGATCTCCTCGTCTTTTTGCAGGCCATCGGCGTGGATGCCGGCCCTTGTGACATTGAAATTTTTGCCCACAAAAGGCGTCATAGGCGGGAGTTCGATACCCAGCTCTTTTTCGTAGTAGTCGGCGAGCTCTGTGATCACCGTGGTATCCATGCCGTCAAAACTTCCCCGGAACTGGGCGTATTCAAAGACCATGGCTTCCAGCGGCGTATTCCCCGTCCGCTCTCCGATGCCGAAGAGGGAGCAGTTGACCCCGCTGGCCCCGTAGAGCCAGGCATAGGACGCATTGGATACGGCCTTATAGAAATCATTGTGGCCGTGCCACTCGATGAGGGAGGAGGGCACGTCGGCGAAGTGGTTGAGGCCATAGATCACACCCTGGACACAACGGGGGAGAGTAGAGCCGGGATAGGTCACGCCGTAGCCCATGGTGTCACAGGCCCGGATTTTGATGGGGATACCCGTCTCCTCCATGAGGGCCATGAGCTCCATAGCAAAGGGGATCACAAAGCCGTAGATATCCGCACGGGTAATATCTTCAAAGTGACAACGGGGCCGGATGCCGTGCTCAATACAGTCCCGTACGATGCCCAGATAGTGATCCATGGCCTCACGTCTTGTCATCTTCATCTTGAGGAAAATGTGGTAGTCGGAGCAACTGACCAGGATGCCCGTCTCTTTCAGGCCCAGCTCCCGCACCAGTTCAAAATCTTTCTTGGAGGCACGGATCCAACTGGTCACCTCGGGAAACTGGTACCCCCGCTCCAGACACCTGTCGAGAGCCTCCCGGTCTTTTTTTGTGTAGACAAAAAATTCGCTCTGTCTGATAATGCCGGAGGGGCCGGAGAGCCGGTGCAGATAGTCGTAAATCCGGACGATTTGATCTGCCGTATAGGGCGTGATGGACTGCTGCCCATCCCGAAATGTAGTGTCCGTGATCCAGATTTCCGGCGGCATATTGGGCGGCACCATGCGGTAGTTAAAGGCCACCCGGGGCACTTGTTCATAGGAGAAGAGATCACGGTAGAGTTCCGGGGAGGCCACATCCTTTAAGATATAGTCCTGCGCCCGTTTTTCAAATAGATTTGTCTTTGGGCTAAATTCAAACATATCGCATCACCTCATGGGGAGTAATATAGCATAGATTTCTGGATTCGTCCAGCTTTTTTGCAAGTTCCGTGGATGAAAATTGCAAAAAAGTTGAAATATAACAATTGACGGATAATACAAAAAAGCCAAGTTTTCCGAATCCAGAAAACTTGGCTTTTTCTCATATCTAACCAACCTATTCCCACGTCGCCCAAATTTCCGGGCAAAAGCCCACGGTGGCCTGTTTGCCGTTTCGCACGATAGGGGTGCGGATGAGGGACGGGTTCTCCAGGAGCTTTTCCTCCCGATCCGCATCATAGGCCAGGTGGGGGAGGAGGTCTGCACCGGGGGCGTCGGGGGAGATCAGGGCGTCCAGGCCCACGGCCTGTTTGACGCCGGCGAATTCCCGGGGACTCATGCCGAAGCGGGGGAGGTCGATATTTTGGACTTTGATCCGCCGTTCTTTAAAGTATCGCTCCGCTTTTTTGGTCTCGAAGCACTTGCGCTTGCCGAAGATTTGTATATTCATAGGCATCTGCTCGGCGGAACGACTATATTTCCATAATCACAGGCAGGATCATGGGGCTGCGTCTGGTCTTCTTGTAGAGGAAGCCGGACATATCTTGCCGGATGGTGTTGCGGATGACGGCCCAGTCCCTGTATTGGCTCTTGCCGCTGCGTGCGTGCTCTAAGGCCTCTAAGGCGATCCGCCGGAGGTCTTTCATCAGTTCTTCCGACTCTTTGACGTAGATGAACCCCCTGGTGATGATATCCGGGCCGGAGATGAGGGAGCCGTCCTCTGAGGAGAGGTTCATAATCACGACCACCATGCCGTCCTCGGCCAGGACTTTCCGATCCCGCAGGACGACACTGCCCACATCGCCCACGCCGGTGCCGTCTACCAGGACTTTGCCCGCAGTGACGGTGGCGCCGATTTTGGCCGTCTTTTTGGTCAGCTCAATTACACTGCCCAGCTCTGCAATGACCGTGTTCTTCTGGGGGATGCCCATCTCAATGGCCAGTGCGGCGTGTTTCTTTAACATCCGGTGCTCGCCGTGGACGGGGATGAAGAACTGGGGCTGGGTCAGGGCGATGGTCATCTTTAACTCTTCCTGACAGGCGTGTCCGGAGACGTGGAGGTCTGACAGTTTATCGTAGATCACCTCGGCGCCCTTGTGGAACAGTTCGTCGATGACATTGGAGACTGTCCGCTCGTTGCCGGGGACGGCGGAGGCGGAGATAATGACCCGATCCTCCGGGCCGATCTCCACCTGTTTATGGCCGGAAAAAGCCATACGGTAGAGAGCGCTCATGCTCTCGCCCTGGCTGCCGGTGGTGATGATTACGGTTTTTTCCGGCGGCAACCCTTTGAGTTTGGGCATGTCCATAAGGGTATTCTTCGGTATTTTCAAATAGCCCAACTCCGTGGAGACCTGGATAATATTCTCCATGCTTCGCCCTGTGATGCCCACCTTTCGGCCGTATTTGACGGCGCTGTTGAACACCTGCTGGAGCCGGTGGACGTTGGAGGCGAACGTGGTGACGATAATCCGCTTGTTGCACCCGTTGAAGAGCCGGTCAAAGCTCTCGCCGACTTTACTCTCGGAGGTGGAGTAGCCGGGCCGCTCCACGTTGGTGGAATCGGACAGCAGGGCCAAGACACCGTCTTTGCCCAACTGGCCCAGCCGGGCCAAGTCCGTCATGCCGCCCTGGATAGGGGTGGGGTCAATTTTAAAGTCCCCGGTGTGGATGACGGTGCCAATGGGGGTCTTGATCCCAAAGGTCACGGCGTCGGCGATGGAGTGATTTACGTGGATGAATTCCACCTGGAAACACCCGGCCTTCTGGGTCTCCCCGGCGGAGAGGGTGTGGATTTTGGCGTTTTCCAGGAGCCCGTGCTCCCGGAGCTTGAGACTGACGAGACCCGCCGTCAGCTTTGTGGCGTAGATGGGGGTATTGAGGTTTTTCAGCAGATATGCGACGCCGCCGATGTGATCCTCATGGCCGTGGGTGAGGAAGATGCCCCGGACACGGCTGTGATTTTTCAAAATGTAGGTGAAGTCCGGAATGACGATGTCCACGCCGTACATCTCGTCGTCGGGGAAACCGAGCCCCACGTCTACAATAATCATGTCCCCGCCGTACTCATAGACGGTGAGGTTTTTGCCGATCTCATTGAGACCGCCCAGAGGGATAATTTTCAATTTTCCTGCCATAACAGTTTACATAACTCCTTTTTTGTGTGTGCGCAAAAACGCATGAATTTTGCCTTATGTAAGTGCGTTGCAGACATGAAAAACCAAGAGATACACGCAGCAAAATCAGGCCCCGCATCGCCGTCAGTTCAGAGCTGTGTCATATCTTGTCGATTCAGTTTGCAATATATTGAGTACTTACGTACATAATGCCGTGATGAACAATCAACTTATAGTATAGCATAGGATAATCCGGTTGTCAAATTGTGCCTGGAACCACCCCACCCTTCGGGCACCCCTCCAAAGGAGGGGAAATAGAAACTTCATGCCCTTATTCCCCTCCTTGGAGGGGTGGCCGCCAAAGGCGGACGGGGTGGTTTCATGTGAGTATACCCGAAAACCGGGGGGCTTATACGGCCATAGAGATCAGTGCTTCTGGCCGAAGCGCTGTTCCGCTATCTCGTAGATCTGGCGGAGCCGATCTTTGTCGCCGCGAATTTCTAAGAGGACGATAATGGCGCACTCCTCCACGGTGAACAGGTGGAAGGGGGCGGAAAAGTGGTTGAAAAACTGCATGAGGAGGGCTTTGAGCATCTCCTCGGACAGATGTAACTGCTCTTTTAAGCGGCCCATGGCCTGGACGTGGACGGCGGATAGCTTGACAATGGATGTGTCGTAAGGGAAAAAATATTTCTCGCTGATGTAGCGGTACAGGGGATCCACGCCGCTGATCACCCCGGAGAGATCATAGTAGATTACCTCAGAGAGTTGGGGGAATGCTTTTTTCATCTTATTTTCTTCCATGAAGAATTGGTACATCCGGTAGCGGGTCGTGCGGTAGGCGGCAAAGTCGTCAGCCATGCGATGTCTGTTGGCGCAGGCAACCAAGTGCTCTTGCACCAGGTCTCGCCAGGATTTCTCCGGGTGTTCTGCAACTTGTTGATGGAGGGTGTAGATAGTCAGCCCCTCCACGGGCCGCCGGTGGATATAGGGGATATATATGGCCTCGTCGCAGGCCTTGAATCCATCCGCTGTCAAGGTAAAGGTGCGGCGGGGGAAGTGTTCGTTTAACGCATCTTCAGGTACGCCGGCCAAAAGCCGGGCGATGAGTTCCGCTTTTTTCCCGGCCACATGCAGACCACAGGCTTTGAGCACCTGCCGGAGCCTGATGACTGTGGCCCCGTGCAACGTCTCCTCCAAACTGGCCTGGGCCAAGAACCCCCGATCCGTCAGCTCATTCAAGAGCAACGGGACGCTGGGGATATTATACTGGTGCGACCAGAAGGCGGGGAACTCCTCTTGATCCGTATATATAGAGGGGGCGTAGTCTAAGAGCAAGACCTCATGGGGGGCCAGGCCGGAGGTGGTGGGAGGAACCTCCGGTGTATACTCTGCGATCTCCTCTAAGAGCGCCTCTAATTCAGATGGCGCCTCCAACTGGTTGAAACTATCTGGCTCCTCGGCGAAAGGATTTGGTTCTTGGTTAAAAATATCAGTCTCTTCGACGGAGAGATCAGACTCTTCGGCCAAGACCTCCGGCTTTTCCGGTTCCGGAGCGCTGTCCTTCCTTTTTAAAAAATCACGCAGTCCCACGAGGTCACCTCCTGTGCGTTAAATTTCTCTGCGGCCCTCCAGGGCTCGCAATAGGGTTGCGTCGTCGGCGTATTCCAGATTGCCGCCCACGGGGACGCCATAGGCCAGACGGGTCACACGGACACCGAATGGTTTGAGCAGCCGCGCGATATACATGGCCGTGGTCTCGCCCTCTGCGTCGGGATTTGTGGCCATGATAATCTCCTGGATCTCCCCCTGGGCCACCCGGTGGGTGAGCTCCGTGATCCGCAGATCATCCGGCCCCACATGGCTCATGGGGGACAATACGCCGTGGAGCACATGGTAGTGACCGTGGAACTCCCTGGCCCGCTCCATGGCGATGACGTCTTTGGGGTCGGCCACCACGCAGACCGTGCTGGGATCCCGCCGGGAACTGCGGCAGATACTGCAGAGCTCCGCATCTGTGAGATTTTGACACTGTGGGCAGACGTGTACCGTCTGTCGGGCGGCCAAAATCGCTTCGGCAAAGGCGGTGGCCTCCGCTTCAGGCAGATCCATAACGTAAAACGCCAACCGCTGGGCGCTCTTACGCCCCACGCCGGGGAGTCTGGCAAATTGATCAATCAACGCCTCAAGGGCGGCGGGGAAAAAGTCCATATAGGTGTGTTCTCCTGCGTATTTTGTAAGATGTACAACACGGACAACTATTTCGTAGGGACGACCGCCCCCGGTCGTCCGCAGACGGTCGAGGCGACCGTCCCTACTGGGAGGACAGGGCTTGGTGCAGGGAGAATCCTCCGTCAGGCTTCGCCTGCCACCTCCTTTGGAAAAGGAGGTTTTTGGTGCGATGCTCCCTTGCCCTTAAAGCTCCTTTTTCAAAGGAGCTGTCAGCGAAGCTGACTGAGGATTGCCCTTGACCTTTGGCCCCCTCGTTGTGAGGGGGCTGTCAGGCGTAGCCTGACTGGGGGAGAGACGGAGGATTGTTCGTCCGCTAGATTCCCGCCAAAAACGCCCGTTCCGCCTCGATCAGGTGCAGTTTCGTGGCCTCCAGGGCCTCGTCGAACTGGGCTTGTTTGGAGAAAGCTGCAACTGCCGCAGTGGGGACGGCTTCGTCGCTCATCAGATAGGATAAGACCACGGCGCCGACGGAGGCGTTGTGTTTGCGGGCGAGCTCTTTGACACGGTCAACCCGCCGATGATTTTCCGCAAGCCATCCGTAGTACTGCTGCCCTCTCGCACCTATGGGCACGCCGTTTGCCAGCTTGGAGAAAAACCCTTTCCCCGTCGATGACCAGGCCATGACGGGAAACTTTGTATCCCGATACCAGGCGTATTCAATGTCGTCCATGATGACATGGGACAAATCCCCGCTCTGTGCGGCAGTGGTCAGGGCCAGGGAGTGGTGGATTTGACTGACGGAAAACGGCGTCAAGCCGTTTTCTGCGGCAAATTGATTGGCCGCCTGGATACGTCCCGCCGTCCAATTTGACGTCCCGATGATGCGGACTTTTCCGGCTTGTACGAACTGGTGCAACACCGGCATAATTGCCTCCACAGGGCGCTTGATGTCGTCCCGGTGTAAAAGCAACACGTCAATATAGTCCGTGTCCAGCTCCCGCAGGCTCGTCTCCACGTCAGAGCGGATATCTGTCTCCGATACCCGGTGTTGAATGGGGTAAAAATTGGTGTCATAGTGTGCGCACTTTGTCACGACCAGGAGTTTATCCCGCTGCTTGGTCTTCATGTATGCGCCGACGACCTCTTCGGCGAGGCCGTGGTCGTACATCCGTGCGGTGTCGATACAGTTTCCGCCAGCGTCGAGATACTCGTCCAAGTAGGAGTAGAGAAACCCCAGGTCTTTGCATCCCGCATGACCCACGGCCAACTTTGCCACGTGGAGTTGATGTTGCGCATTTGATAGAAGCATCGTCTGCATAGTTCGTAAATCCTTCCTATGATGAAGTGTACGGGGCACTGCGTAGGGACGACCGCCCCGGTCGTCCGCAGACGACAAGTTGAAATCATTACCGCAATGCGGCAATGGCCGCACTCCGATCCGATTTGCCGAAGATGGCGCTGCCAGCTACCAGGACATTGGCGCCCGCCGCTCGAACCAAGGGGGCGGTGGCGGGGTCGATGCCGCCGTCTACGGATAGTTCGCAGGGGATTCTTGCGGTTTCGATAAATTCCGCCACTCTGCTGATTTTCTCCAACTGATCTGCCATGAACGCCTGACCACCGAAACCGGGTTCCACGGTCATAATGAGAACTAAGTCCAAGTCGTGGAGATAGGGGAGCAGGGCCTCGGCAGGGGTATTGGGCTTGAGGGATAGCCCCACTTTTTTGCCCAGAGATTTGACCCGGTCAATGGCCGCCTGAATCTGTTGCGGCCCGTCGGATTCTAGGTGGAACGAGATCAGGTCGGCCCCGGCTTGGGCGAATTGTTCCACAAACCGGATGGGCTTTGTAATCATCAAATGCACATCTAAGGGCATGTTCGTGACCCGGCGGATGGCGGTCACCACGGGGATGCCGATGGAGATATTGGGGACGAATACCCCGTCCATGACGTCAATGTGGAGATAGTCTGCGCCGGATTGTTCTACGTCTGTAATATCCCGCTGTAAGTTTGCAAAGTCCGCCGCCAGGACGCTTGGTGCGATTTTTACCATGGGTTGGGTCAATCCCTTTCGTCACGCCGGGCGTGGCCACGGCATAGGTATGGTGTAGTGGCTGGGGTACCTCGTACCACTTTTATCATAGAGACTGCTGGGGGCGTAGCACCCCTCAGCGGTCTCAGGCTGTAGGGAAATTTCTGAGAACGGACTGCCCGGCGTGCAATAAATGTCTGACGCAGGGAGTGCGCATAGGGTGCGCCTGTGTAGTATAGAAGAACGCCGCCCCGGGCGGTCTTAATGCGTGTAGATAGGACTTGTTCCGATTTGCTGGGCGTCGTAACCTTTTGTCTTGAGTGCGCTCAATATTTCCTTTTTATGGGCGTGACCAAAGGCCTCCATGGTCAGGCGGAGTTCCACGGCCCGCTGGCGGTTGATGGAGACGAATTGGTTGTGTTCCAGTTTGATGATATTGCCGCCGCACCCGGCCACCACCTGGGCCACACCCAGGAGCTCACCGGGCCGGTCGGGGAGCTGCACAGACAGAGTAAAGACCCGATCCCTGCTCATCAGCCCGTGCTGAACCAGGGAGGAGATGGTGATTACGTCCATGTTGCCGCCGGAGAGGACAGGCACCACGTTTAATCCCGTTTCCTCCAGTTTTGAGAGGGCCGCAATGGTCAAGAGACCTGCGTTTTCCACTACCATCTTATGCTTTTCCATCATGTCCAAAAAGGCGTCTAACAACTCCGTATCGTCTACGGTGATGATGTCGTCCAGGTGTTGTTTGATATAGGGGAACAGGTGATCCCCCACAGCTTTGACGGCTACGCCGTCGGCGATGGTCTCAATATGGGGCAGGGTGACGACCTCGTTGGCCTCTAAAGCGGCGACCATAGAGGCGGCCCCGATTGGCTCCACGCCGATAACCCTCACGTTGGGGTTCAATAGTTTTGCCAGGGTGGCGACGCCTGTTGCCAGGCCGCCGCCGCCCACGGGGACGAGAATCACGTCCACATCGGGCAGGTCTTGGAATATTTCATAGGAAATCGTACCCTGGCCCGTGGCCACGGCCAGATCGTTAAAGGGGTGAACCATGGTGAGACTGCGGGCCTCGGCGAGCTCTTGTGCTAACGCATGGCTCTCGTCAAAATTGCTGCCCTCTAAGAGGACTTCAGCGCCCAGGTCTTTTGTGTTGTTGACCTTGACCAGAGGCGTCGTGGTGGGCATCACGATGGTGGCGGGAACCCCGGCGGCTTTGGCCGCATAGGCCACGCCCTGGGCGTGGTTGCCCGCCGAGGCGGTGATGAGCCCCGCCGCCCGCTCCTCGTCAGAGAGCAGGGAGATCTTATAGCAGGCACCTCGAACCTTGAACGCACCGGTGACCTGCATATTCTCCGGCTTTAGATAGACGTGATTCCCCGTCACCCGGCTAAAATAGTCGCTGTAGATGAGGTGGGTTTCCAGAATCACATCTTTGAGGCAGGCACGGGCCTCTTTGAATTCTTTTAGTGTCAATATGGCGGCCACTTCCCAAATAATAAATTTAAGCAAGCTCTAATTTGCATATTATACTACAATTGCCCGGAAACGTCAATTGACTTTGTGCCGGGAAACTGGTATTCTGAACCTATAGTGAAACCACTTGAAAAACGCAGTTGCGAAAACATACCCCGCCGGGGGAAAGAGGGAGAAGATATGAAAAAATTAATTGCGGTATTGATTGTCGCCGCCCTGCTGATGGGTGCCCTGACGGGTTGCGTGACGCAAACACAGAAGTCAGACGCAGAAATGTTTCTGGCTCTGTGGGAAGAATTTTTGGAGCAGACAGAATACACGTTTGCCAGTGAGATGACCATGCAATCGGAAGACCCTGAAATGATTGCCGCAGGCATGGGGCAGATGAGCGTTAAAATGAGCGGCACGGTCTCTCTGGAGCGGCATGAGATGCAGATGACCATGACGCAATCCCTCATAGAAGAGGGGCCCGATATGGAAATGGAAATGTTCGCTACGGCAGACGAAATCTTGCTTGATATGGGCGGTATGGTGCAATTCATGTTTGACCTCATATTTGCGGAGTTTGGGATGGGGGCGCTCTCAATTGATATTGCCCAAGTGTTAGGGGATACTATGTTTGTGCGCTTGCCCCTTGACACCGAGGAGGACGCTGCAGATGCACTGTTTTTTCCGGTCTTTGTGGGCCGGAGTTTGACCTATGAAGAATTGACGGCGCATTTGACCCGGGATGAGGACGATGTATTTACCCTGATCTTAGAGGGCGAGATGCTGGAGCGGGCCATGGACGACGTGATTGCGATGATGAGTCAATTCAGTATTGATTTCGGCGAACTCGGCGAGGAGATGGGAATGGACGGCGCAGAGTTGGATTGGGAAGAACTGTTCGAGGACATGGACTTCTCTGACGCCCGCCTTGATACGAGCATATCCAGAGACGGCGACAGTTTCTCTCTCGTGGTTGATTGGGATATCCCCGGCGTGTCCACATCCCGGATGGAGTCGATCTATACCGCAGTAGAAGTGGCGCCCCTGGATGTGCCGGAGGGCATGACCATGCAGGAATTTACCGAATTCATGGATGATCTGGACTTTGATGCCCTGTTCCCGGACATGTTCTCCGATTTTGGCGGCGATTTTGATTTCGGCTCCGGACTCGGAACGGATCGGGAGTTTATATACAACATTGTCTATGATCTGGCGGGCCTCAATCTGATAGACCACACCTTGCCGGCGGATTCCCTGTTACAGACAGTTGCCCTCCCAGACGGATTCGAGGGAGAAAATATTGTCACCATAATCGCCGAAGTTGATTTCTTTGTAGGCGAATGGGAGATAAACGGCGGGAATGACCGGCTGTGGCTCTACTACGTATCCTGGTATGATATGGACGCCGTGGAGGCTGTAAAGTGGATGGCGGAAAATGATCGGGCGGCCTTCTTCTATGACGACTCTCAACTGATGTTCAGCGATTTGCGCACAAACCGGGACTACACCATGGCCGTTATGGCCATCGGCGAGATATCGGCGGACGGGCTGGAGCGGTATCTCTGTATCTACATAGCCCAGGTCATTCCGGAGACCGAGGACGTGATCCTGCTGGATTTGACCTTGTTTATGGATATCATGTGGGAAGAAGATTATGAAATTGTAGCGGAGCTGGGCGAACACATAGGCGTTGACCTGCTGGCGTTCGTCTCGGAACTGCTGGGACAGACGCTGTAGAGAGGACGGTGTGAGTATGGCCAGCATCCCAATCCAAAAGACGATGACACCAAAGCCGAAACCAGATATCCAAGGCCTGCCGTTCGGTAAATATTTCACCGACCACATGTTCCTCATGGACTACGTGGACGGCCAGGGGTGGATCAATCCCCGCATCGTCCCCTATGGGCCGTTTTCCCTGGATCCCGGCACCATCGTATTCCACTACGCCCAGGAGATTTTTGAGGGGCTCAAGGCCTATGCTGCGCCGGCCGGCGGGGTACAGCTCTTCCGGCCGGCGGAGAACGTCCGCCGGTTGAACCTCTCCGCTGAGCGGATGTGTATCCCCCCGGTGCCGGAGGACACGGCCCTGTCTGGGCTCAAAGAGCTTATCGCCTTAGAGCGGGACTGGGTGCCGACAGAGGCCGGTGCGTCTCTCTATATCCGGCCCTTTATCTTCGCCACGGAGATCAGTGTCGGCGTACACCCCTCTCGGACGTATACGTTTTGCATCATCACCTGTCCCGTGGGTAGTTACTACCCGGAGGGGGTCAACCCGGTGAAAATTCTCATTGAGACGGAGGATGTCCGGGCGGTGCGGGGCGGCACGGGCTACGTCAAGTGCGGCGGCAACTACGCCGCCTCTATCCGGGCGGGGGGCCGGGCTGCGGCGGCGGGATTCTCCCAAGTCCTATGGCTGGACGGCCTCCACCGCAAGTACGTGGAAGAAGTGGGGAGCATGAACGTCATGTTCAAAATCGACGGCCATGTGATTACCCCGGAGCTGTCCGGCTCCGTCCTGGGGGGGATCACGAGGAAATCCGTCCTCGCCCTGCTCCAGTCCTGGGGCGTCCCCGTGGCGGAGCGGCTGATCTCCGTGGACGAGCTCATCGCCGCAGCAGATGCGGGTAAACTGGAAGAGGCCTGGGGCACCGGCACCGCCGCCGTGATCTCGCCAATTGGGGAGATTACCTACGAGGGCGTGCAATACGTCATCAACGGCGGCCAGACCGGGCCGCTGACCCAGAAAGTGTACGATAACTTGACGGGAATCCAATGGGGGACGCTGGAAGACCCCTTCGGATGGACTGTACGGGTGTGTTAGAGCAAAAATAATTCCCCCGCCGATGGCGGGGGAACTATTTTTATAGTCTCTGCTATTTCTTCTTCATGTATCCAAGGCCCACGGCGTTGGGGCCGGCGTGGGTGCCGATGACGCCGCCGACGGGGATGAGGCGGCAGTCTTTGAGGCCGAATTTGTCTTTGGTCTCCTGGAGGAACGCCTCGGCCCGGGCTCTATTCTGGGAATACCCGATATAGACGGGCCAGCTCTCGTCATAGCCGTCTGTCTGAAATTTGTTCCACAAGATCTCCTTGCCCGCCTCAAATCCCCGGGCTTTGGCGATGGGCGCTACTGCGCCGTCAAGCATGGCAACTGCGGGCTTGATGCCCAGCACTTCGCCGATCACCGCCATGGCCGGCGGCACGCGGCCGCCTTTTTTTAGGTATTTTAAGGTGTCCAGCAGGCAGGAGAGAACCGCACGATCCCGCACGTCCAGCAGGGCGGTCTCTATGTCGGCACGGCTTCGGCCCTCGTTCCGCAGCTTTACGGCGTACTCCACCAGCATCCGCTGGGTATAACTGCACTGGCGGGAGTCCACCACTGTGATGCCGTCGTATTCGCACAACTCCTGTGCCAGCACAGCCGACCCATAGGTGCCGCTGATCTTGCTGGAGATGGTGATTACCAACATCTCCTCGCCTTTTTCTTGTGCCTCGGTAAAAATGTCCAGATACTGGGCCGGTGCCACCAGGCTGGTGGTGGGCAGGGTTTTGGATCGGGTCAGGTTCTCGAAAAATACGCTGAAATCCGGGTCGTTTCTGTAATCGTAGGGGAAATCGTCAAACTGGATATCCAGCTCGACCACTTCTACGCCCAGGGCGTCGGCCCCCAAATAGGGGATGTCGGAACCGGTGTCTGTTAAAATGCGGATCATGGGGTTCGCCTCCAATGCGTTTCATATATGCATACTATACCCATTGTCCGGCGGAAATTATATTGCGGAATTTACTTTTTTGTTGTACAATTGACATATACTAAATATAAAAATGAATGATTTCATATGCACGGAGAAACGGAGGGAATATGGACAAGAATACCATTGCGGAAAAAGTGATGTATGAAAAGGACATGTACCTCACTGAGAACGCCGAACAAGACATTATCAGAACCTACGAGCAGGAGCGGTTATATCTCCAGCGGATCAAAACCGGAGACGTAGAGGCGATCCTCGCTAAGCGGGAGGGCCGGCAGGTTGAAATCCACATGGGCCGGCTGGCGGAGACGCCTTTGAAGAATTTTGAATACATGGTCTGCGGCGCCATCACCCTAGCAACTTACGCCGCCATTGACGGCGGACTCGACCCGGCCAGCGCCTATGCCATGAGTGATCTCTACCTCCGGCGGCTGGAATTGTGCAGAGAGTCGGCGGAGATGCAGCAGCTTTACGACGAGGTGGAGCTGGTCTTTGCCCAACAGGTGCACCAGGTGCGCCAAAACCGCAGCGCCGCCTCCTACGTGGAGATGTGCAAACTGTTCATCGACCAGCATTTGACGAAATCCTTCACCCTGGACGATATTGCCGCCGCATTGAACGTCAACAAGTCCTACCTGTCCCGCCGCTTCGCCCAGGAGGCCGGGATGCGGATCATGGAATACGCACGGCAAAAACGGATCGAGGGTGCGGCGTACATGCTAAAATACTCGGACAAGACCATTTCCGCTATCGCCGCATATTTTACCTTTCCCTCTCAGAGCCATTTTGGGAACCTGTTCAAGCAAGTGATGGGGAGTACGCCGCTGAAATACAGGGCGGCGAATCAGATTATTGAGGTGCCCAGCGGGGAGTAGGATTGGATTTGCATCGGAAAAAAACATAGGGAGCGCTCAGTGCCGCTCCCTATGTTTTCTTTTATTCCTGATCCGTGTGTTTCAAGAGGGTCTCTTCCGCATCTCCCATAGATTTTCTTAAGTTGCGGGAGACGGTGCGGAGGATGGCCGCCAGTTGCCGCTTCTCCGGAGAATCTTCGATCCGGGAGAGGGGGATGAGGGCGATGTCCAAGAGTTCGCAGACGTCTGTCACGGAGATACCGATTTGGAGGTACATGATGTTGTAGGGCTCTTGCATGTTGCATCGTCCTTTCGGTCTGGATTGCGGGAGAGCTGC
>Ga0123355_10000055_pt1 | contig 117901 bp, 112 predicted proteins | sample TergutEmb28metaG_3_FD_89872 | JGI IMG/M metagenome (GOLD analysis project Ga0123355, IMG submission 89872) | Embiratermes neotenicus P1 segment gut microbial communities from Petit-Saut dam, French Guiana - Emb289 P1 | ecosystem: Host-associated > Arthropoda: Insects > Digestive system > Gut ...
CAACACAAACAAATAGATTATTTTTGGTGTTCGGCTGTATTTTCGTAAAATGTGTTCTACAGAGATTTCAGTGAAACTGGAAGGGAGGATTTTTTGGTCGGGCATGAGGGTATTGTGTTTGGGCTGGAAATAAAAAAACGGACTTACAAATCCGTTTATCGAGGTATTAGGAGACCCACACACAAGAATAAGTAAGCCCGCACTGCGGCGTTACTTCTCTTGTGTGTTTAGAAAGTTCCTAATTTTCGATAAACAAGATTTTTTATGTTCTGTTTTTTGCGTATTAGCTACGCAGTTGTTTCATAGGCAAAATTTATTTGTTATTTCGACCACAAATATACAAAAAAAATTGAAACTGAAATCAATTTTTGCAAATTTTTTAGGGCAGCCGCATCTAAACACCCACTTAGCAACATTATATTAATAAAAAAGTTCGGTATTTGAAACAATCTCTGAAAAAAGGCAATACAAAGCTGCATTAGATTTGCAGTATATGAGAAAATTACTGGATTTTGATGCGTACAAGGATACGAAAAAAACGGTAATTTTCAAAAAAAATCGTATCTTTGCAAAAGAAATATGAACAAACTCGAAAACAACAACAACGACTATCGCCAATGGCTGATAGACCTCAAAACGAAAATCCGCCAAAGTCAAATCAAAGCTGCGGTGCGAGTGAATGAGGAATTACTTCGGCTCTATTGGGATATGGGACAAGACATTGTCGTTCGCCAAATGGAGGCAACGTGGGGAAGCAAATTCTTTGAAAAATTGAGTAAGGATTTGCGTTCGGAGTTTCCGTATATGAAAGGATTTTCCGTTACCAATTTGAAATATTCTAAGTATTTTTATCAATTCTATACCCAAGATGTCTCTATTCAGCATCAAATTGGTGATACAAATCGTCACCAAATTGGTGACAATTTGCAAAGATTTGACAACGAACAATCTGCAATTCGTCAACAAGTTGTTGACGAATTGCAAACTCACCCTATTTTCCAAATCCCCTGGGGACACCACACTTTAATTTTTACAAGATGTAAGTCTGTTCAAGAAGCTCTGTTTTACGTTCAAAAAACCATAGAAAATGGTTGGAGCAGAGCAGTATTGGATCATTTTATGGATGCCAACTTGTACGCAAAACAAGGAAAAGCGTTAACTAATTTTTCACGGCACTTGCCGGACGTTCAAAGTGATTTGGCAAATCAAATTCTTAAAGATCCGTATAACTTTGATTTTATCACACTCACAGATGGCTACAGAGAAAGGGAGCTAGAGGACGCACTGACAACCAATATCACAAAATTTTTGATAGAATTAGGACAAGGCTTTGCTTATCTTGGCAGGCAGGTGCCTGTAAAAATAGGTAAAAAAGAACTGTTTATTGACTTGCTTTTCTACCATACAGAACTTCGCTGTTTTGTGGTTGTTGAGTTAAAAGCCAACGAACTTGAACTTGAGCATACCGGGAAGTTAGGTGGCTATGTTGCAGCAGTCAACCATCAAAGAAAAAAAGAAACCGACAACCCCACAATAGGTTTGATCATTTGCAAAAACAAAGATGATGTAATAGCACAATATGCACTTGAAAGCACTAATCAACCCATCGGAATTTCTGAATACAAACTCTCTAATCTCCTACCTGAAAACTACAAGTCAAGTTTACCAAGCATTGAGGAAATAGAGGAAGGATTAAAAAAAGTGAATTAAGCAAAAAAATAAAAAAGACTATGAAAAGTTTTGCCAGCGACAACTATTCGGGCGTTCATCCGCAGATTTTGAAGGCCATTTCGGACGTAAACGCCGACCACGCTGCGGCATACGGCAGTGATGTTTACACAGAAAAAGCCATTCAACAATTCAAACAATTACTGGGCGAATCCGTTGAGGTGTATTTTACATTCATCGGAACGGCCGCAAATGTGCTTGGGTTAAAGGCTTTGACACAGCCGCATCATGCCGTGATCTGCACGGATACAGCACATATCAATGTGGACGAATGCGGTGCTCCGGAACGTTTTACAGGTTGTAAACTGCTGACTGTTTCAACTGTTGACGGAAAATTACGCATTGCAGATATTGAAAAATTTCAATCATCAGTAGGCAACGAACACCACGTTCAACCCAAAGTGATTTCTATTTCGCAAACCACCGAATTAGGAACGCTCTACACACCCGATGAAATCAAGGCTTTGGCAGATTATGCGCATTCGCACAACATGTATTTACAAATGGACGGCGCCCGCATTGCCAACGCTGCAGCAGCTTTGAACATGCCGATCAAAAGTTTCACATTCGATTGCGGTGTAGATGTATTGTCGTTCGGTGGAACAAAAAACGGTATGATGTACGGCGAAGCGATTGTTTTCGCGAATGCTTCGCTTTGCGAAAATTTTAAATATATCCGCAAACAAGGCATGCAGTTGGCTTCAAAAATGCGCTATATTTCGGCACAATTTTCGGCATATTTGTCGGATGATTTGTATTTGAAAACAGCTCATCATGCCAATGCCATGGCACAACTTTTGGTTGAAAAATTAAACGATATTCCCGAAGTAGAAATCACACAAAAGTCTACTGCCAACGGTATTTTTGCAAAACTTCCGAAAGAAATTATCAAGCCTTTGCAAGACGAGTATTTTTTCTACGAGTGGAACGAACAAAATCACGAAGTCCGCTGGATGTGCTCGTGGGATACAACCGAAACAGAAATCGAAAATTTTACTGCATTAATCAAAAAATTGTTAAAAACGGCATAAAATGTCAGAGAAAAAAAAGAAAGAAAACCGCTGTTCGTTTTGTGGAACACCCGAAAATCAAGTCAAATTGTTTTACGGAGACAACAATGCGTTTGTTTGTGAAAACTGCATCACCAACGGGCAAAAACTTTTGGAAGACCAGCAAAAAGAAAGAGAAACAAAAAGCCTGCCGTCGCTTGACATCAAAAAACCTATCGAAATCAAAACATTTTTAGATCAATATGTGATTGGTCAAGATGATGCCAAACGTTCGCTGGCAGTGGCTGTTTACAACCATTTCAAACGCATCACCTATAAAAAGCAAGACGAATTGAACGATGTCGAAATCGAAAAATCGAACATCATCATGGTGGGTGCAACCGGAACCGGAAAAACTCTGATGGCACGTACGATTGCAAAAATGTTGAACGTTCCGTTTTGTATTGCCGACGCCACAATTTTGACCGAAGCCGGTTATGTCGGCGAAGATGTTGAAAACATTTTGACACGACTTCTGCAGGCTTCAGACTACAACATTACTGCGGCAGAACGAGGCATTGTGTTTATTGACGAAATCGACAAAATCGCTCGAAAAAGCGACAATCCTTCGTTGACGCGCGACGTGTCGGGCGAAGGCGTACAACAGGCTTTGCTCAAACTTCTGGAAGGTGCTTTGGTCAACGTTCCTCCGCAAGGCGGCCGCAAGCATCCCGACCAAAAAATGATTCAGATCAACACCAAAAATATCTTGTTTATCGCAGGCGGTGCTTTCGACGGAATCGAAGCAAGAATCGCATCACGTTTGAACACAAATACGATTGGTTTTGTGAATCAGCACGCTGAAGACCTCGACAAGGAAAATCTCATCAAATACGCAGCACCGCAAGATTTGAAAAGTTTTGGTTTAATCCCCGAAATTGTGGGGCGTTTTCCGGTGGTTACCAGTCTGAATACCTTGGATAAAGCCGCTCTTCGGCGAATTCTGGTCGAACCCAAAGATGCCTTAGTCAAACAATACACCAAATTGTTGGAAATCGACAATATCAAGTTGATTTTTGACGATGACGCATTGGATTTCGTTGTGAACAAGGCTCTCGAATTTAAAACCGGCGCACGCGGTTTGCGGTCGATTTTGGAAGCCATTATGACCGATGCCATGTTCGAACTTCCGTCGGATAAAACCATCTCGGAACTACACATTACAGCGGATTATGCCAATAAGCAACTTTCCGGAAAAGTGCTCAAGCAGTTGAAATCTGCATAAAAATTTAGTTGTTTTCGTCAATTCCTAAACCGGACGATAATTGGCGTGCTTTTTCGAATTCCAAGCAAACTCGCAGCTTTCGACTGATTCATTGAGATTTGCAAAAAACCATCGCTTGCAAACAAAGCCAACGGGTTTGCAATACCAACATCCGAATAAGCCGTAGAAATTTTATCAACAGAATCATTGCTGCCGTAAAAAATTTCAAAGTGCCGAAACTTCGATTTCCATTCGTTGAACAGCGACTGATGAATGTTTGTGTTTACATTTTCGTAGCGGTCGATATAGGTTACTTCGCCAACTATTTCTGTGTATGAAGCTTGTGTGTCGAATGTCTTTTCTTGGCGGATAATCGGCAAAGACGGTGTAATGTGATTAAGAATCTGCGTGGGTTTTCCGAGTTCTTCCGGATGAATTCCGGATGCTAAACGTGCCGCAATTTTTGCAAATAAATCTCGACTTGGAAACGTAAAGCTATCGTGATCCTGCATTTCCATAATCTCATAAACCCCGCTTGGATCTTCGCCTTTTGGAAAAAGCAATGAAAAAACTCCGTTGTCTGTTCCTACAAAAAACTGATTGCAATAAGACACAATCAAGTGTGCCGATTTTTTATCAGCGATTGTGTTTACACCAATGATATGCACGGTTCCGTTTGGCGAATGCGGATACACATTTCGTAAAAAATAAGCCGCTTTCCCGATGTCAAACGCCGGAACATGATGCGTAATTTCCACAATTTTAGCTTCCGGAAAATACGTGTAAATTTTGTTTTTTACAGCCGCCGAATAGTGGTCGTTTACTCCCCAGTCGCTTGTTATCGTGATTAATCCCATGTTTTACGTCATCACCCGTACGTTTAATACTCGTCCTCGTGAAAGAAAAAATCTTCCTTTGTGGGATAGTCGGGCCAAAGATCTTCAATGCTTTCGTAAATTTCTCCTTCGTCTTCGATTTCGATCAAATTTTCAATCACTTCTTGTTGAAGCCCTGTGCGTAAAGCGTAATCCAACAACTCTTCCTTGGTTGCAGGCCAAGGTGCATCTTCTAATTTTGAAGCCAATTCAAGTGTCCAATACATTGTTTTCCCTTTTTGTTAAAATATACCTGAAATTTTTTGCAAAAGTAATCTTTATTTTTCAATTTTGCAAGTCAAATGTAAAAAAAGTTTAATTTTCGAAAAAAAATCGTATCTTTGCATTCAAAATTTTATCGAATTATGAAGCAGATTTTCGTAAAAAATCTTTTGCAAGGAGAGGTTTCCGTTGGAGAAACCGTATTGGTTAAAGGATGGGTTCGCACCAAACGAGGCAATAAAAATGTAGCGTTTATCGCAATCAACGACGGATCGATTATCCATAGTATTCAAGTGGTTGCAGATTTAGTAAACTTCGATGAGGAGTTGATAAAACGTATTTCCACCGGTGCGTGTTTGGCAGTAACCGGAGAATTGGTTGCTTCGATGGGACAAGGGCAATCGGTCGAAATTCAAGCAAAAGATATTCATATTTACGGCGAAGCTGATCCGGAAACATTTCCGTTGCAAAAAAAAGGCCACACGTTGGAATTTTTACGTGAAATTGCACATTTGCGTCCTCGCACAAACACGTTTGGCGCAGTTTTCCGCATTCGTCACGAAATGGCATACGCTTTGCACACGTTTTATCACGAACGCGGATTTTTCTACCTGCATACCCCGATTATTACGGCTTCCGACGCTGAAGGTGCAGGACAAATGTTTCAAGTGACAACGATGGATTTGAACAATGTTCCGAAAGTCGAAGGCGAAGTGGATTACAACGCCGATTTTTTCGGAAAGTCTGCACACTTAACTGTTTCCGGACAGCTGGAAGGCGAGTTGGGAGCGATGGCATTGTCGAAAATTTATACGTTTGGTCCAACGTTTCGTGCCGAAAATTCCAACACGCCGCGACACTTGGCAGAATTTTGGATGAACGAGCCCGAAATGGCGTTTTACGAAATTCAAGACAACATGGATTTGGCGGAAGAATTTTTGAAATACCTTGTAAAATGGGCACTTGAACACTGTATGGACGATTTGCAATTCTTAAATGATTTGTACGATAAAGAATTAATTGATCGCCTAAAATCCGTTATTGACGTAAAATTCGAGAGATTAACTTATACCGAAGCAATAGATATTTTACAAAAATCCGGACAAAAATTCGAGTTCAAAGTAGACTGGGGCGTAGATTTGCAAAGCGAACACGAGCGCTATTTAGTGGAAAAACATTTCAAAAAACCGGTCATTTTAACGGATTATCCAAAAGATATCAAAGCTTTTTACATGAAAGTCAACGACGATGGAAAAACCGTTCGGGCGATGGACGTTTTGTTTCCAAGAATCGGCGAAATTATTGGCGGTTCGCAACGCGAAGAACGTTTAGATGTGTTGAAAAAACGGATGGAAGACATGGGTATTCCTGAAAAGGAAATGTGGTGGTATTTGGACACCCGCCGTTTTGGAACTGCACCGCACGCCGGATTTGGCTTAGGTTTTGAGCGATTTTTGCTATTCGTTACGGGAATGTCGAACATCCGCGATGTAATTCCTTTTCCACGAACACCTATGAACGCAGAGTTTTAAGATTATTTACAGCTATTGTTTTACCTTTTTCGTTTTATACGACAAAACGTGAATAGTAACTCCTATAGCAATAGCAAACAAAAGCAGTCTTAACCACCATGCGGAAACAGCAAAAAATGCTGAAAACAAAATTGAACCCCAAAGCATCGAAACAATGATAATCTTTGTCCTCAACGGGATTGATTTGTCCTCATGAAAATTCCGAACAATCGTTCCAAAATACTTGTTGCTCATAACTTTTTGATACAATTTTTCCGAACTTCGCATGTACAACCACGCCGTTAGTAAGTAAAAAGGCGTAGTCGGAAGGAGAGGCAGAAAAATACCCAGCGTTCCCAATACAAGTGAGATACTTCCTAATATCGCGTATAGTATTTTGAGTCCTTTTTTTGCCGGTTCCATGTTTAGTCTTTTTTTCTTTTTGGAAACCAGCCTTTTTCTACGCGCTTTCGTTGTTGAAAAAGCTCACCAATAGACCAAAAGGACGAAAAAGCAAACACACCGCACGCTACCGAGATGATGATGTTAGAAAAAAGTAATGAGCCTGCCATTCCGCCAATACCTAAAAGCAGAAAAATCCACCAATATCTTACACCCAAATAATACTCGATTTTGATAACCAACGGGTGAAAAAATCCGATAATTAAAAATGTAATTAATCCGATAATAATCCCCGTCAAATTGTATGTTTCGATAAGTTCTGTCATGTGTTTTTCTAATGCAAAGATAACACTTTTTTTTTAATTCCAAGAAGTTTTGTTATCTTGAATTTTTTTTCTTGGATTTTTTTCGTATCTTTGCAACTTAAGCACATAGTGCGAGCTCAACGAAGTTAAACATGCAAGGCGTAGTACATATCACCACAGGCAGTTGGTATCGCGTGATCACCGCGGACGGTGAGCGTTTTGAGTGCAAAATTAAAGGCAATTTCCGCATCAAAGGCATCAAAACGACCAACCCGATTGCTGTTGGTGATGTGGTGGATTTCGACTTACTTCCCGATGGAAAAACCGGACTAATTAATAACATCCACGAACGCAAAAATTGCATCATTCGACGATCGGTAAATTTGTCGCATCAAAGTCATATTATCGCAACGAATATCGACCGTGCTTTCCTTGTTACAAGCCTGTTTCAGCCACGTACACCATTTGGATTTATCGACCGTTTTTTGGTTACGGCGGAAGCATATTTTATTCCGGCAACTATCATTTTTAACAAAATCGATATTTACGATGAAGAATCGCTGACCCTGCTCAAAATGGCACAAAAAATCTATTCGGACATCGGTTATGAATGCCGTGTGGTTTCTGCCCTTCGCGGAGATGGTGTTGATGATTTAAGACATTTTTTAGCCAATAAAACGAGCCTATTTTCGGGCAATTCCGGTGTTGGGAAATCGGCACTCATCAATGCCCTCGACTCAAATTTACAAATCAAAACCGCCGAAGTTTCCGGCTATCATCAAAAAGGCAGGCACACCACAACCTTTGCAGAAATGCACCGTTTGGACAATGGCGGCCTCATTATTGATACACCCGGAATTAAAGAATTTGGCATGGTTGATTTCTCGAAAAACGAAGTTGCGCTGTTTTTTCCTGAAATGAAAGCATTGTTGCACGAGTGCAAATTTGCAAACTGCACACATGTTCATGAACCGAATTGTGCTGTAAAATCAGCCGTTTCCGAATATCATATTCATCCGCAACGCTACAAAAGTTATCTCAATATCCTAAGTGGAAAAGAAATGAATATCGAGCCTTGGGAATTGAAATAAAAAAATAAGGTCGTCATTCCCGCGTAGGCGGGAATCCCCTTGTTATTTTCAATTTTTTTTCGTACCTTTGCCGTAAGTTTTGTCACTCCAATCTGTGAGTGACCAAGCAGAGCTGTATCAAAGCATGACGTTTTTTCTGTAAACTATGACGTTTCCCTATCTTTTCGAACTACCCAAAATCATTGACTCTCGAGGGAATTTGAGCGTGGTTGAAAATCACAAAGAAATCCCATTCGACATCCAGCGTGTATTTTGGATTTATGACGTGCCTACGAATATCCTTCGCGGCGGACACGCACACCCGAATAGCGAACAGATACTTATCGCCGTTCACGGAAGATTTTCGGTAACCGTTGACAACGGCAAGAAACATGAAACATTTATGCTTGACAAGCCTAATCAAGGTTTGTTTATCGGCAATAATATTTGGCGTGAAATGTCAGATTTTTCAGACGGTGCTGTGTGTTTGGTTTTGGCATCAAAGCCCTACGATCCAACCGGGTATATTCGAAATTATGACGACTTTTTAAACTCATGATTCCATTTTTAGACCTTAAAAAAATCAACGCTCAATACGCAGAGCAACTAAAAGAGACTGCTATTCGAGTGATCGACAGCGGTTGGTATTTGTTCGGAAAAGAAACGGAAAATTTTGAAAAAAAATTAGCCGACTATATCGGTGCCGAGCCTTCGCAAACCATAGCTGTTGGTAATGGCTTGGACGCTTTGCGACTGATTTTGCGAGGCTATGTCGAACTCGGAGAAATACAAGAAAACGACGAAATTATTGTTCCGGCAAACACCTACATCGCAACGATAATCGCTATTTCCGACAATCGTTTGACCCCGATTTTGGTCGAGCCGAATATCGAAACTTACAATATTGACATCGATAAAATTGAGGAAAAAATCACAGAAAAAACCAAAGCTATTTTGCTTGTACACCTTTACGGGCAGGCCATTTGGAGCGAAAAACTCGAACAACTTGCCAAAAAATACAACCTCAAAATTATTGAAGACAATGCACAGGCCATTGGTGCCTCATGGAACGGTATTCGCACCGGAAATCTTGGTGATTCGGCAGGTTTCAGTTTTTATCCGGCAAAAAATTTGGGTGCTTTGGGCGACAGCGGGGCGATTATTACAAAAAATCCTGAACTTGCAAAAGCCATTCGAGCTCTCGGCAATTACGGCTCAGAAAGAAAAAATCTCAATGCATTTCGAGGTGTGAACAGCCGGATGGATGAAATCCAAGCGGCATTTCTTTCCGTAAAATTAGATTATGTTGATGTTGAATCCGCCGTTTTACAAAACATTGCAGAGTATTATTGCGAAAACATCACAAATCCGAAAATTATTTTACCAAACTACAAGGCCGTCATGTCGAGCGAAGTGAAACGTAGTCGAGACATCCCCTTGAAGCAGGGGGATTCCTCGACTACGCTCGGAATGACGATTTCCCACGTTTGGCACATTTTTGTAATCCGTTGTAAACAGCGTGATGAATTGCAAAAACATCTCGAAAAACACAACATTCAAACTCAAATCCACTACCCTATTCCTCCGCACAAACAAGCGTGTTATGCGGACACGCCGTTGGCGAAACTGCATCTTCCGATTACCGAGCAAATTCATCGGGAAGTGTTGAGTCTGCCGATAAGTCCGGTGATGACCCAAAAAGAAATTGAAGCGGTAGTTGATGCCGTAAACTCATTTTAAATTAATTTCATATGAAGACGATTTTTACAACTCTCGTTTTGTTTTTTGTATTAAACAGCATTGCTTTTGCACAGCGTCAGATGGCTCCGGAAGAACGCGAACACATGCAGATTTCTTCGGCACTACGTCAGACCGAGCTAATGGCGGAGTTTTTGGATTTAACAGATGAGCAGATAGATACCATTTTTGAAATCAATCTCAAGTACGCCATACTTCGCACTCAAATTATGGATGATGCTCGCAACAGCGACCGAACGGTACTTCGAAATCTTTTGGATGAGTTAGACGAAAAAAGAGAGGCTGAGATTTTGCCATTATTGAATGCAAATCAAACCGAGCTTTTTTTAGAACAAAAGAGTGAAGCCCAACTACGTCGCGATCAAATGCGTCAAGCCGTTGAAGAACGCCGTCGTACCGGAGATTTACAACGTGATACTGCGAGTCGTAGCTTGATTGTGCCTATCTTCAGAGAAATTGAATAAAGTAAACGTAAGGGCGACCCTTGCGGTCGCCCCATAATCAAAGGAAACCGCAAGGGTTGCCACAACAAAAAAACAACATGAACAAACAACTTACGCCCGAACAAGCCGTATCAAAAATCAAAAACGGAATAACCTTAATGGTTGGTGGATTTTTGGCAAACAGAAGTGCATTAAAAATCTTGGAACTACTTTGTCACAGCGATGTTAAAGATCTAACGCTGATCGTCAACGATTCGGGATTTCCCGACAGTGCGTATGGCAAACTGCTTGCTAATGGGCAAGTATCTAGATTAATCACTTCACACATGGGTACAAATCCCGCTGCTATTGATTTGATGAATGCCGGAAAACTCGAAGTGGAATTTGTTCCGCAAGGCACTTTGGCAGAACGCATTCGTGCAGCAGGTGCAGGTTTGGGTGGTATACTCACGCCGACAGGATTAGGAACTTTAGTTGAAAAAGGCAAAGAAAAAATCACCATTGATGGCAAAGAATTTTTGCTCGAAAAACCGCTACATGCCGATATTTCCTTGATTGGTGCTTCAATCGGCGACAAAAGCGGAAATCTTATCTACAAAGGCACTTCACAAAACATGAATCCGCTGATGGCAACCGCGGCAGACCTTGTTATTGCTGAGGTTGGCGAGTTGGTTGAGACCGGCAGCATAGCACCGGAACAAGTGCATACGCCGGGGATCTTTGTGGATTTTATAGTGGATTAGAAATGGCAGAACAAAAAAGAAAAGGAGCAAGAACAATCAAAGACATTCCAAAAGATGTTTTGGAACAACTCAATCGTGGCGAAATTGAATGTGCGAATTTGGTGGAATTTTTAGCAATAGATAGGATTGCACTTCTAAAAAACATTTTGGAAAAACACGACAGAATGCAATACTTCTTGCCAGTTTGCAAGGTGGTTGAAAAAATCGAAAATCCAACATCCATAAGCATTGCATATACCGTTGCTGTTGGACTTGGAGAACAAATTTATACCAACAACGACAGCGTTCTTTTGACGAAATTATCAGATGAGCCTTCGGATTTTGTGCGAAGTTGGGCAGCAGAAATCACAGGAAGTAAAAGTGATTTGAAAATCGCCGATGCCCTAAAAAAGATAAAACCTTTTGCTGCCGATAGACATTTTAATGTTAGGGAATCAGCGTGGGCTGCGGTTAGACATCATATCGTGCAAAAACCAAAAGATGCCATAGAAATCTTAACCAAGTGGGCTAAAGACAAAGACGAAAACGTTAGACGTTTTGCAAGCGAGGCAACACGACCACGCGGTGTTTGGTGTGAACATATCAAGGAATTGAAAGAAAATCCTGAACTGGGTCTGCCTATTCTTGAACCGTTGAAATCCGACCCTTCGAGGTATGTTCAAAACAGCGTTGCAAATTGGCTGAATGATGCAAGTAAAACACAACCCGAATTTGTCAAAAAACTTTGCAAACGCTGGGAAAAAGAAAGCAACACGAAAGAAACCAAATACATCATAAAGAGGGCTTTGAGAACGCTTGAAAAGCAAAGCAAGTAATGCATTACGCCGACTACAAAACCATTCTTTCGCCACAAAACGGCATCAACCTTTACAGAGGGTGCACGCACGGGTGTATTTATTGCGACAGTCGGAGCAAATGCTATCAAATCAATCACGATTTTGAAGATATTGGAGTCAAGCGAGATGCACTCAAAATCTTAGAAAATCAACTCCGAAAAAAACGCAAGCCCGTTCAAGTTTTGACCGGCTCAATGTGCGACCCTTACATACCGCTCGAAGAGGAATTGAAACTTACGCGAGGTATGTTGGAATTGATTTTGAAGTATAATTGCGGTGTAAGTATTTTGACGAAATCGGCACGAATTTTGCGTGACCTCGACCTCTTAAAACAAATCAACGAAAAGACAAAATGCGTTGTCAGCACAACACTCACAACCTTTGACGAAGATCTTTGCAAAAAAATCGAACCCAATGTTTCGACAACTTACGAACGTTTCAAAATGCTTGAAACAATGCGAGATTCAGGGATTCCAACGGTGGTATGGCTTTGTCCGCTTTTGCCGTTTATCAATGATGATGTGAAGAATTTGAAAGGTATTTTGGACTATTGCGTACGTGCAAAAGTTGCCGGAATTTTGAGTTTTCGTTTTGGTACAACGATGCGAGATGGAAGTCGGGATTATTTTTACGAATGTTTGGATAAAACCTTTCCGGGAATTAAGCAAAAATATATCGCCACGTACGGCAATCAATACGAATGTCCGAGTCCAAATCACGCTGCGTTGTCAGCAATTCTCAAGCAAACTTGCCAGCAGTACGGCATTTTGTATAAAACAAATGATGTTTTTGCGTATCTTTCTAAATACGAGAGTCAAACGAAACAACTTTCGTTTTTTGACTGATAAGTGAAGAATAGTTAAAATATGACAATAGAGTACGCAACCAAATACGATTTGGAGGTCATAAACGAATATGACAAATACATAGCAAAAGAAGAGTTGTTAAAGTCAATTTTAGACAATAGAGTAATTGTTGTTAAGGAAAATAGTAAAATCATTGCCTGGTTTAGATACAGTTTATTTTGGGATAACATACCTTTTCTCAATATGATTTTTGTGTTGGAAAAATACAGAGATCAGGGCATCGGCAAAAAACTTGTTGGATTTTGGGAAGAAGAGATGAAAAATAAAGGTTTCAAAATGGTTATGACATCCTCCTTATCCAATGAGAATGCACAACTTTTTTACAGAGCGTTGAGGTATAAGGATGCAGGCAGTTTATTGTTAGAAAACGAGGCATTGGAGATTATTTTTACGAAAAATTTGTAATACCCAATCAAAAACATGAAATATCTCATTATTGGTTTTTTGGCATAGTTTTGCAAGAAATTTGCCCGTCAGGGCAACAATATCAATAGAAAATAGACCGTCCTAACCAATTTTTGCCCGTAGGGCATCAACGTCAAAAAATGGCAAACACATACACACAAATTTATATTCATTACGTTTTCGCTGTACAAAATAGATCGAACTTAATTCAGTCAGAATGGAAAGATGATTTGCAAAAATACATGACGGGAATTGTAGATCAACAAGGGCATAAATTATTGCAAATCGGCGGAATGCCTGACCATATCCACGCATTGGTTAGTATGAGCCCAAAACAATCGCCATCGGATTTGATGTTTCATCTCAAACGAAGTTCGTCTTTGTGGATTAACGAAAACAAGTTTGTCAAGGGCAAATTTTCGTGGCAGGAAGGATTTGGTGCGTTTAGTTATGGAAAGTCACAAATCCCGAACATCGCAAATTATATTCAAGACCAGGAAACACATCATAAAAAACGTAGTTTTATGGAAGAGTATTTGGAAACTTTGAAAAAATTTGATGTGGAATATGACGAACGATATGTTTTCAAGCCAATCGAATAAATGTTAAAGCCCTACGGGCTAAATGCTAGGGTGAAATAACGTTTTTTCTATTGATATTATTGCCCTACGGGCAAACATACAATACAGTATTAGTACAATCAAAACACAAAAATATGAAAACAACCTCAATGATTAGACTCCGTATGAGCAATGCGGACGCACACTACGGCGGAAATTTAGTAGATGGTGCAAGAATGTTGCAACTGTTTGGCGATGTTGCCACCGAATTACTGATTATTAACGATGGCGACGAAGGTCTTTTTGTTGCTTACGACAATGTTGAATTTACAGCACCTGTTTATGCCGGCGACTACATCGAGGCTGTTGGCGAAATTACCGACATTGGTAATTCGTCCCGAAAAATGACCTTTGAGGCTCGAAAAGTAATTGCACCTCGACCCGATATTTCAGCATCGGCTGCTGATGTTTTGGCTGAGCCGATTGTGGTTTGCAGAGCGAGTGGAACGTGTGTTGTTCCGAAAAACTGTCAGAGGAAGTCAGTGGTTAATAGTCAATAGTTAGCGGGATGTTGCACAAAGACTTGGAGTGTTGGAAACAAAGTGTTGATTTTGTTGTTGAGGTTTATGAGATAACAAAGTTATTTCCGAAAGAGGAGTTGTTTGGATTAGCACAACAAATGAGACGATGTGCGGTATCCATACCTTCTAACATTGCTGAAGGTTGCAGTAGAAAAGGATACGCAGAAACGATACAGTTTCTTTACATCGCTATCGGCTCTGCATCAGAGTTAGAAACACAACTCATTATCGCAAACAAATTAGGATATATACCAACTATTGACCATCCATTGGAAAAGTTAACCGCTATCAAAAAAATGCTTTTATCACTAACTAAATACCTAAAAACACACAAATCCAACAAACCTCCTAACTACTAACTATTAACCACTAACTATTGACTATAATCATGGAAAAACTAATCATTACCGCAGCAATCTCCGGTGCGGAAGTTACGAAAGAACAAAATCCTGCCGTACCTTACACGGTAGAAGAAGTTGTTAGAGAGGCAAAATCTGCTTACGATGCAGGTGCGGCTGTCGTGCATTTACACGTTCGTACAGATGACGGTACGCCTACGCAAGACAAGGCTCGTTTCAAACAATGTATAGACACTATCAAAAACGTGATTCCCGATGTGATTATCATTCCATCGACCGGTGGGGCTGTGGGAATGACGGCGGAAGAGCGTTTGCAACCAACCGAATTATTTCCCGAAATGGCGACTTTGGATTGCGGAACTTGCAATTTTGGCGATGAGGTTTTTGAAAACACCATGCCGATGATGCGTGATTTCGGTAAACGTTTTATCGAAAACAACATCAAACCCGAATACGAATGTTTTGAGATGGGGCATTTGGATACTGCATTAAAAATGATCAAAAAAGGCGAATTGCCGGGAGGTTCGTTGCATTTCAATTTTGTGTTGGGCGTGTTCGGGTGTACACCTGCAACGATTCCGAATTTATGTTGGTTGGTGAATGCCCTTCCGAGCGATGCCACTTGGTGTGCGACAGGTATCGGGCGTTCGGAATTTCCGATAGCCGCAGCGACAATCGCTATGGGCGGACATATTCGTGTGGGTTTTGAGGATAATCTTTTTATCGAAAAAGGTGTTTTGGCAAAATCCAACGGCGAGTTGGTGGCGAAGGCTGTTCGTATTGCCAACGAATTGGGGCGTGAGATTGCTACGCCTGATGAGGCTCGCAGGATTTTGGGGTTGAAGAAATAATTAACAACTAAAACATTTGCTTTATGAGAAAAAATCTTTGCTCTATAGAAAAAATACTCGAATGCAACGAAAGATTTTGAGATGCTTGTTCTTGCAGAAAAAATAATTTAGACACAAAAAACTCAATATGAAAAAAACATTATTAGCATCAAAGCGAAAAATAGTGAAATTTGTGAAATTCACAAGAGAATTATCTATCGTTGTTATCGGTGTAGGTATAGCATTGATGGCAGGTGATTTACTCACCAATAGAAGTGCAAAGCAGGATCTAAGGGCTCTCCTTGAATTGGTAAAAGTGGAAATAGCCCACAATATTGAACGTTCAAATATGACTCTTAATTTTTTTACACAAGAAGCGGAGGTTGCAAACTTTATTGCGAGAAATTTAAATAACCCTAATATTATGGATTCAGTGGGTTATTTAACTGGTTGGTTCGACCTCTTTGCTTATTCCACTGATGCGTTTGATTTACTTGTTGCATCCGGAAGAATGCATCTGATAAGAGATAAAGATCTTTTGATGCAATTAACAAGCCTATACCGTGGTTTCGTTTTGATTCAGACTCACTCGATAGAATACGCTCTTGCTAAAAATTCTATGATGGGAGAAGTAAATCAACGACCCCAAGATGCCGTTGACCTTTACAAAAAATTTTATCTGGGGCAAAGAAATATGATTTATATGATGAAAAGTGCGAGCCCAAGGATTTTACAGGGTTTTGAGCAAATATTAGAACGTTTGGAAAATTTAAGGTTGTGAGATGGATTTAGTTTATAAAATCGTAAAAACAATGAAAAAAAATACCTTTTTCGCCCTCATCTTCCTGTTAGGCTTGATGACATCAGCAAAAGCAGATCAAAATCTGACACTATTAAAACAACAGGTTCAAGCAGATATACAAATCGTAGATTTGCAAAATGTAACCATTCCTGAATTACAGGAAATGATCAGAATCGGAAAACTTACTTACACGCAACTAACGGAGATGTATTTGCGCCGTATTGAGTTGTACGATTTTAACACCATAAAACTCAATTCGGTCAGAATGCTCAATCCTCACGCACTTGCCGATGCTAAAAAACGTGATAGTATTTTTGCGTTGAATCCGAGTGTGGCAACAGGTTTGTTTGGTATGCCCGTTCTTGTAAAAGACAATGTCAATGTTGTTGGAATGCCTAATACTGCCGGCTCTGTGGCTCTTGCCAATAATTATCCTCCTTTTGATGCTCCAATCATCACAAAATTGAATGATGCCGGTGCAATTATTTTAGGGAAAGTGAATCTGACAGAATTTGCCAATTTTATTGCCATTGGTATGACAACCGGTTGGTCTTCTCTCGGCGGACAGGTGCTTAATCCTTATCGTCCTGTGCCGTTGCTGGGCGATACTATTACGGTTAGACCGAGTGGTTCGTCGGCAGGGTCAGGCGTTGCAGCAGCGGCGGCACTTTCTGCGGTTACCATTGGAACTGAAACATCGGGTTCGATACTTAGTCCTGCTTTTGCAAATTCTGTGGTTGGAATCAAACCGACTGTCGGACTCGTTAGTCGCCATGGAATTATCCCGATTTCTTCAACGCAAGATATCGCCGGACCGATGACTCGAAATGTTACCGATGCTGCCATTTTGCTCACAGCAATGGCAGGTTTTGATCCAAATGATGAAACAACCAAAAGCATAGAAAATGCCGGTATGACAGGCGTGGATTTTACTCAATATCTAAGGCTCGGAAATCTTCATGGCAAAAGACTCGGTTTAATCGGCATTCCTCCCGAAGGACATTTTGCACACGAGCCTTTTCAGCAGGCAATAAAAGCCTTGAAAGACGCCGGTGCGGAAATCATCACAAAATCCGACGGTAGTGCATTAACGTTTTTTAATCCCGAAGATTCCAGTATCAATCCCCCGTTTTGGCAAAGCATCGTCCTTGCTTACGATTTTGCGAGAGATTTACCTGCATATTTGGCAACACTCGATGAAGATTTTCCGATAAGAACCTTGCAGGATATTATCGATTTCAACAACGAATATATGAAAACCAATCCCGATGCTTTCCCTTTCGGACAAGAACTTTTGATAAGAAGCAACGAGATTGATTTGGAAGCAAAAAAAGACTCGTTTTTAATTGATCGTGAGAGGGATATTTTGCTGTCAAGAACTTACGGCATAGATTATTTGTTGAAAAAACACAATTTGGACGGGCTTGTCAATACGAGCCTGAATGTTTTGCCTACAATAATCGGTGCTAGAGCCCGCTATCCTACGGTTAGTATTCCGCTTGCCAATCTTGGAAGCACAACAAATCCGGTCAATCTAACTTTTATCGGCACAGCATTTAGCGAGGCACAATTGATTGAGTTTGCCTTTGTTGTTGAGCAAGCCGGCGATTTTCGTATTCCGCCCGGGCTAGCAGATAAAAGAGAACTTGGCATAACAATCGAACGTGCTCAAGCACTTTCAGAAAGAGAAATGGCAAGCATTCAAGATATTTACAATTTTGCGTGGGCAATTTATCAAAGTAATTTTTCGACACAAAGTGATGTTGACACTGCGACACGAGCATTATCTAGTGCACTCCAAAACATTCGATAAAAACAAAAAAAATATGCAAAAACAAGGAAACAAATACGGCTTACACCGCGTGATTGAGCCGAAGGGCGTGTTGCCCCAACCGGCAAACAAAATTTGTAACAATATGAACGAAATTTTCGACAACGAGATTTTGATTGATGTACAAACGCTGAATGTTGATTCGGCAAGTTTCACACAAATTAAGGAACAAGCCGGTGGCGACAAAGAGAAAATCGCCGAAATTATGCTCAACATCGTGGAAACACAGGGTAAACACCGCAATCCAGTTACAGGATCGGGCGGAATGCTTTTGGGTACAGTAGAAAAAATCGGCGATGCTCTGAAAGGAAGAATCGACTTGAAAGAGGGCGACAAAATCGCTACATTAGTTTCGCTTTCGCTTACCCCGCTAAGGATTGACAAGATCAAAGATATTCGAGCAGATATTGACCAAGTGGATATTGACGGAAAAGCGATTTTGTTTGAAAGTGGAATTTACGCGAAAATTCCTGCGGATATGCCGGAAAATTTGGTGTTGTCCGCGTTAGATGTTGCGGGTGCTCCCGCCCAAACCGCCAAACTTGTCAAAGAAGGCGATACGGTGTTGGTTATCGGAGCAGGCGGAAAATCAGGAATGTTGTGTTGTTACGAGGCAAAAAAACGTGTTGGAAAAAACGGCAAAGTTATCGGCATAGAGTACAGCGAAAAAAGTGTGAAACGCTTGCAAGAACTCGGTTTTTGCGATGTGGTCTTTTCCGCAGATGCAACGAAACCGGTACAAGTTTTGGAAAAAATAGAAGAATTAACCAACGGCGAACTCTGCGATGTAACAATCAATTGCGTAAACATCCCCGACACCGAAATGACGAGCATTTTATGCACCAAACATTCCGGTGTTGTGTACTTCTTTTCAATGGCAACAAGTTTCTCAAAAGCCGCATTGGGTGCGGAAGGCGTGGGTAGTGATGTAACCATGATTGTCGGCAACGGCTACACAAAAGGTCATGCGGAACTGACACTGCAACTATTTCGCGAAAGTGAAAAACTGCGACAACTTTTTACAGAACTTTATGCGCAAATCAAAAAATAATCATAAAAAAAATATCATCATGAAAGTAAAAAAAATCGCTATTTGGATTGTCGCAATAATTGCGGTATTCGGCATTGTATCATTTATCGGCTATCGCATTATGATTAGCCAGACGAAAACACACACACGCACGGAAACTGTGTCGGAAGTGAGAAATTTTGTACCAAACAGTCCTGTTGGCGAAGAAAATTCGCAATGGCGTGGACTTAATCGTGACGGAATTTATCACGAAGAAACCGGACTTCTCACTGCGTGGCCTGTTGGAGGTCCCGAACTGTTGTGGTATGCCGACAAGTTGGGTGATGGTTACTCCTCGCCGGCAATTGCCAACGGAAGAATTTATATCACCGGACTTCATGCCGACGATTTAGTGCTTTCCGTGTTCGACCTCAACGGAGAATTACTCGCCAGACAAATTGTCGGTAGAGAATGGGCAAGCAGCTACCCGGGCTCGCGCGCAACAATCACTGTGAATGACGGACATTTGTACATTTTCAACTCTCTCGGACACATCATTTGTTTAAACGAAAAAACGTTGGAGCAAGTTTGGAAAAGAGATGTTTTGAGAGATTTTGACGGAAGAAATATTCGTTGGGGAATGACCGAATCGCCTTTGATTATTGGCGATAAAGTGATTGTTACACCCGGAGGCAGACGACACAATGTTATTGCGTTGAACAAAAATACAGGAGAATTAGTTTGGTCGTCGCAGGCTTTAGGTGAACAATCCAGTTATTGCTCGCCATTGTTTATTGACGGTTATGCTGTGCCTTTAATCGTTACCAGCACAGAGCGTCACATCATCGGACTAAACGCCAACACCGGGGAATTGTTGTGGTCGCATCCGCAAACCAACACACACAACATTCATCCAAACACGCCGCTTTACAGCAACGGCATGATTTTTTCTACAACAGGCTACGGTGGCGGATCGGTCATGCTTCGTTTGACAAACAACGGAAGGGGTGTTGAGTATGTTTGGAGCAATAATGTGGATAATCAAATGGGCGGTGCAGTGAAAGTTAACAACCATATTTTCACGTCCGGACATCGCAATAGAGGTTTTTTCGCTATGGATTGGAACACAGGAGAAATAAGATATGGCGTTCGCCAAATCTCGCCAAGTGCTATCATTGCCGCAGATGGCATGTTGTTTGTTTATAGCGAAAGAGGCGAAGTTGCATTGGTTAGACCTAATCCGAATCAATTTGAATTGGTGAGTAGTTTTCATGTAACACTCGGAACAAATCAACATTGGGCACATCCTGTAATTCACAATGGTGTACTATATATCCGCAGAGGCGATGCTTTGATGGCATTTCAAATACAGTAAACGGCGAAAGTCAATATGAAAAAAACATTTATCATTATTGGTATACTCGCAATCCTCATAAGCGGTTGTAGAAACAGATCCAATGATGCGAATATGCAAGAAAAGAGCATTCCTTGTTCAGAATTTGCAAATAATATGCCTATTTGGAGTGTAGGATACTGTGTTGATGTTCACGATTTTTATTTGGTCAGAGGAAACTTGTTAGACTGCATTAAGCACGATATCAAAAAAGTTATTTTGGCATGGAATGAAAATTCTGCTATAAAAATAGAGTTTGCAAAAATAGAGAATGGCACACTCTATGTGAATATCCCCGATTCAGAAAAGTTGACCCAACGCATGGGGTCTACAGGAGCATGGACAACAATGGCTGCTATGGTATATACTTTAACAGAAACGCACACCTATGTTTATATTGATTTTGTAGAAGGCGACCATGCTGGGCCTGGAAAATATTCCAGAAAAAGCTTTCAATTTTCTGTTCGCGAATGAGCTGCAACAGCCTCACAAAAAAGCAAAATAATATGAAAACTGCAATAGTCTACGCTTCAAAATATGGCACAGCCGAAAAAGTTGCCGGCATGATTGCCGAAAAATTAAAGGACACAAACGAAATAGAATTATTTTCGTTGAAAAAAAGCCCAAATCCGGATATCAGCCAATTTGAAATGGTAATCCTTGGTACATCCATTTACGCAGGAAGTGCATCAAAAAAAATGAAAAATTTTTGTCGTACGAATGAACAAATTTTGTTGCAAAAAAAATTAGGTTTGTTTGTCTGCGGTATGGAGCCAACAAAAGAAAAACAAGAGAAAGAATTGCAAGATGCTTATCCGGAAGTATTGCATAAGAACGCTATTGCAACAGGCTTTCTAGGCGGAGCATTTTTGTTTGAAAAAATGAACTTCTTCGAACGTTTTATCATCAAAAAAATCGCAAAAACAACAACCTCCGTTCATCAAATCAACGAAAATGCAATTGATGAATTTGTGAAAAAACTGCAATAAAAAAACAGAATTGTGAATATCGAACAATTTCGCGAAAAGTGCTTAAAAATCAAAGGTGTTGAAGAATGCTTTCCGTTTCATGAAGACGTTTTAGTTTTTAAGGTTATGGGAAAAATGTTTGCCTTTGTCGTACTTTTTCCAAAAGACGGCGAATTTCGAGCATCTATGAAATGTAATCCCGAACGTTCCGCCGAACTGCGAGAGCGTTACGAGGGCGTCACAAAAGGTTTTTATACCGGCGATACATTGAAGTGGAATTCTGTTTATTTCAATCGTGATGTTCCGGATAATCTGATCAAAGAACTAATTCAACATTCAGCAGATGAAGTTATAAAAGGGCTGAGCAAAAAAATGCAGAAAGAATATTTAGAAATACCCGCAAATTAATCACTAACAATCATTCGTAATTTCTAAGCAAAAACAATACCATGAACAACAACCGAAAACAAATGTTCCCAAACGCCACCGACGAGCAATGGAACGACTGGAAATGGCAAGTCAAAAACCGCATCGAAACCCTCGATGAATTGAAAAAATTAATTCCTCTGACAGAGGCTGAGGAAAACGGCGTTCGCGAATCGCTAAAAACGCTGAGAATGGCGATTACGCCCTATTATCTGAGTTTGATTAATCTCGAAAATCCGGAATGTTCTATTCGCAAGCAAGCCATTCCGACAATTTACGAAACCTATCATTCGGAAAGCGATTTGGAAGATCCGTTGCACGAAGACGAAGATTCGCCAACGCCCGGACTAACGCATCGCTATCCCGATAGAGTGCTGTTTCTGATTACCGATCAATGTGCGATGTATTGCAGACATTGCACACGCCGAAGATTCGCCGGACAAACCGATTGCGAAACAACTTCGGACCGCATAGATAAAGCCATTGAATACATCGCAAAAACTCCGCAAGTACGAGATGTCGTGCTTTCGGGAGGTGATGCCTTGTTGATAAGCGATGCAAAATTGGAGTCGATTATTCAGCGTTTGCGGGCGATTCCGCATGTGGAAATTATTCGTATTGGCACACGAACTCCGGTGGTTTGTCCGCAACGGATTACACCGGAATTGGTCGATATGTTGAAAAAATATCATCCAGTTTGGGTGAATGTGCATTTCAATCATGCCAACGAAATTACCGAAGAGGCACGCAAAGCCTGTGCTTTGATGGCAGATGCCGGAATTCCACTGGGCAATCAATCTGTGTTGTTGCGAGGCGTGAATGATTGTTCGCAAATTATGAAACGTTTGGTGTATGAGTTGGTAAAAATGCGTGTGAGACCGTATTACATTTACCAATGCGATTTATCGATGGGCTTGGAACATTTCCGTACACCGGTTTCGAAAGGCACTGAGATTATTGAGAATTTGCGTGGGCATATTTCCGGATATGCAGTTCCGACATTTGTTGTGGATGCTCCGGGCGGTGGAGGAAAAATTCCGGTAATGCCGACTTATCTCATTTCTCAAAGTCCGTATAGGGCAGTACTTCGCAATTTCGAGGGCGTTATTTCTGCTTACACACAGCCGATGGATTATACCGAAACCGAGTGTACTTGCAACGACTGCAAAACGACTGCAAAATCTAAGGACGGCGTAGCGGGCTTGATGCACGGTGCGAAGTTGGCGTTAGAGCCGGAGAATTTGGAAAGGAAGAAAAGGTTGACGAAATAGTATCATTATCTCTCAATTCGTCATTAAAGTCTTTAACCTCTTTAATAACGATAAAGACCTTAAAACAACCCAAATGACAGCAACCAACAACTTCATCCCCAAACACGGCGGTTACCGCAAATTGCTAAGTTTTCAAAGAGCAGAGGTCATCTACGATGGCACGATATATTTTGTCAATCGCTTTTATAGAAAACCCGACCGCACCATCGATCAAATGGTACAGGCTGCACGCAGTGGAAAACAAAACATCGTAGAGGGTAGTATGGCTTCGGCGACATCAAAAGAATTTGAAATAAAATTAATGAATGTTGCAAGAGCCTCGCTTGAAGAATTAAAAATGGACTATGAGGATTTTTTAAGAACTCGAAAACTGCCGATTTGGGATAAAGACCACCGTTTAGTTACGCATTTCCGTCAAATAAACAGAACACCCAATGCTAATTATCAAACTTTTGAAAAAGGAATAGAAAATGAAAATCCTGAAATTTGTGCAAATGTTATGATTTGTCTGATAAACATAACAACTTATCTTTTAGCAAGACAAATAACGGCTCTTGAAAAAGAGTTTTTAGAAAATGGTGGCTTGCGAGAAAGAATGACGAAAGCGAGGCTTGAGAACAGAAATAAAAACAGAAACAATCAAATATAATGAAAAAATTTATCTCCGTATCAAAAAGAAAAATAGTAAAACTTGTAAAATTCACAAGAGAGTTGTCTATTGTTGTTATCGGTGTTGGTATCGCATTGATGGCTGGCGACTTCCTCTCCAGCAGAAGTGCGAAAAAGGACTTAAGAAACCACCTTAAATTGGTAGAGAATGAAATCGCCTCTAACATTGCAATTTTAAATATGACGATTGATCGCTTCACGCAAGAGTCATCGTATGCGACCTTTCTCCGTAGCAACAGAAACAATCCTAATGCAGTAGATTCATTAGGTAATTTTGTTAATACCATTTTTGATTTCTCGGGACAGATCCCTTTCACTAGTGCGTTTAATTTGCTTGTCGCATCACAAACACTGCATCTTATACAAGATAAAGAACTATTGCAACTTTTATGGCTATATAATGACTGGCTTAATAGAATTTATGTCGAAGGAAGTAATTATCTTTCTGCTAAAATTTTTGCACTGGGGCAACATATACAATCCCAAGATACCGGACTGCCATTAAAAAATTTCTACTTAGAACACAGCATCCTAATTATAGGATTAAAAGAAACAAATCAATTCGTTTTATCTCTTGCAGAAACGGTATTGGAAAATTTAAAAAATTTGAGAATATGAAAAAATTAACTTTCACAATCAGCATCTCGCTTGTTTTGATAACAAGCATTAACGCCCAAATCGGTTGGCGAAACGACCGTACCGGCATTTTCGCAAATGAAACAGGATTATTAACATCGTGGCCAGAAAATGGTCCTAAAATGCTTTGGTATTTCGAAGAGTTGGGCGATGGACACTCAGGAATTGCCATTTCGAACGGAAAAATCTATGCAACAGGTATGCTCGACGGAAATGGATATTTGTTCGTTTTCGACCTAAGTGGCAACTTGTTAAATAGGATACAATACGGAGTCGAGTGGACGCACGGCTACAACGGCACACGAGCAACGCCAACCATCACAGGCGGAAAAATTTATATTATGAGTGGAATGGGAGAGTTGATTTGCTTAAATGAACAAACGCTGGAAGTTGTTTGGAGAAGAAATATCCGAACTGAATTTGATGGAAGATGGCCAAACGGCGGTTTTAGCGAATCGCTATTAGTGATTGGCAATAAAGTGATTGCAACGCCCGGAGGGGAAAAACATAATATCATTGCATTAGACAAAAATACCGGCGAATTGATATGGAGCACTCCGGCCAAAGGCGATCCACCGGCTCATTGTTCACCGTTGTATATCGGGCATTTGGAAACACCGTTAATCGTAACATTAACAGGTGAACATATCGTTGGAATTGAGGCTTCAACCGGAAAAATGTTGTGGTCGTTTCCAAACAGAAACACCCACACAATCCACGGAAATACACCCATTTATGCCAATGGTATGATTTTGGCTACAACTTCTGGACAAGGTTCTACGATGTTGAGATTGTCGAATGGCGGACGTAATGCAGAAGTGGCTTGGACATTGCCCGAATTAGACAATTCGATTAGTGGTGTTGTAAAGGTAGGTAATTACGTTTTCGGTGCAGGAGCCGGTGGTAGAGGACAAAGAGCGTGGTTTTCCGTTGAGTGGGAAACAGGAGAACTTCTATTTCGCGAAGCAGAAAGCGGGCTTGCTGTTGGTGTGATCATTTATGCCGATGGTATGCTGTTCTGTTATTCGGATAGGGGCGATATGGCTCTTGTTCCCGCAACTCCGGAAAGGTTTGAAATCGTAAGTCGGTTCAGAATAGAAAAAGGTACCGATCAACATTTAGCACATCCCACGATTTATCAAGGCGTGTTGTATGTGAGACGTGGTAACACTTTGATGGCTTTCAACATAAGATAACAAATTTTCTCATCTCGCCACAACTATGAATAAGCTCGAAGAACGATCAGACGGTAAATATACAACACGAAAAAAACCATTCGTTTCGCTTGGTGTTTTTGAGCCATCTATAATAGAACGGGTCTTCGAGTTCGCATACGACATGACTTTCGGCAAAACCGGAGAACATCGCAACCATCGAACCGGCGGAACACATCGTCGAAAAAAAGGGGAGATTTTTGCCAATACTTTTCAAGGTAAGCTTGCTGAATTTGCTTTCTGCAACACAGCTTGCCAAGAACTTCCGCACATAGAAGAACCAGACCTTTCAATATCAAAACTCGGCATTTGGGATGATTCAGACTTCGTTGTTGATAACCATACATTAAACATTAAATCAATTGCATGGTTTAGTGATCTGCTTTTGTTGGAAACCAAAGACTGGAACGAAAAAGGACAATACACCCCGAATTTGAAAAAAGAAGGCAAACATGCAGATTATGATTTTTTCATCCTGGTAAAAATGAAGCCAGACAGCAAAAAATTACTCAGCGGAAACCGAATGCTATTCACAAATACCATTGATAAAGAGCTACTGAAAAAAATGGTGCTCGCCGAAAAATGGGAATATGATATTCCCGGCTGGTGTTGTAGACACCAGCTCGTTGAGATAATTAAGAAACCACACATCATAAGGGAAAAAGAAATGCTAAACGGCACAACACCCATGGACGCGGACAATTACTACATACAAGCAGGCGATATGCACAATATCGAGTCGTTGATAAACATACTGAAAGACAAAAAATAGTGCGTAAAACATTCAACGTTGGCAAAATGTTTTTTATCAAAGAAATACAAAAGTTTAACAGCGTGTCCATCGTCGGCATGGCAAAAAACACAGGCAAAACGACGTGTCTGAATTATATCATTGAACGATTGTATGCCGAAGGAAAAAAAATTGCACTGACCTCAATCGGAGTTGATGGCGAAGAGCGAGATGTGTTGTACGATACGCCAAAACCTCGCATTGTTTTGCACAAAGGTATGGTGTTTGTAACTTCGGAAAAAGATTTTTCGGAGTGTGAATTTCCTGCGGAAATTTTGTCAATGTCGGAACGCTCTACACCGCTTGGTCGTTTGGTTACGGCACGTGCCAAAGGTTCAGGAAAAGTCGTGATTTCGGGACCTTCAGACTCGGCTTGGTTGCAAGAAGTTTTGTCTGAATTACCAAAATTTGGCGTAGAAATAACGTTGGTTGATGGTGCGCTTTCGCGAATGAGTTTGGCATCACCTGCTGTAACGGAAGCGTTGATTTTATGCACCGGTGCGGCTTGTTCGCCACAACTGCAAGAATTAATTCGTAAAACAAAATTTCGTTGTAGTTTGATAGATTTGGAGCAAGTGAATGATGTTTTGAAAAATCAATTGCAACAATTGGATGACGGCGTTTGGGCGGAAAATCCCGCGACGAATGTATGGGAAAAGATAGCAAATTCTGTATTCACTTTCGACAACGACAGTCGTCATTGCGAGGCACTAAGTGCCGAAGCAATCCAGAAAGAAGTGGATTGCTTCGCTACGCTCGCAATGACGGATAGCAAAAAAATATTCGTCACCGGTGCAATTACAGACGATTTCCTAAAACAATTAAACAAACACAAACAACCGTTACACCTCATCACCACCGACTTTACAAAACTTTTTATCACTCCCCTAACCTACGATAAATTCTTTCGCAACGGCGGAAAAATAAACGTTCTGCAAAAAGCCAAATTAATTGCCGTTTGCACCAATCCCACCTCGCCCGAAGGAGCGTATTTTGACCCTGAATTGTTACAATCGGAAATGGAAAGAGCGTTGGGTGTTTCGGTGTATGATGTTGTAAAATGTCCTAAACAAGAATTATGAAATACATCGTTAAACAAAACCACAGAACAGAATTTCCAAACCCAATAATTCTGAAACAAGGGGAAAAAGTAATCATTGGTCAAACTTCGGAAGAAACTATCGGAGAAACACAATATGATGAAAATTGGACGAATTGGATTTTTTGTACAAAACTTGACAAATCAAACGAAGGTTGGGTCCCTAAACAAATAATCGAAGTCGAAAATGATTTTGGAACAATTACTGAGGATTATTCTGCAAAAGAATTAGATGTAGACAATGGCACGATTGTGGAAGGAATTAAAGAATTAAATGGTTGGTTGTTGTCGAGAGATGAAAAAACGAACGAAATAGGATGGATTCCGTTGGATAAAATAAGCAAAATTTAACAAAAATATGAACAGCAAATTAGGATTAGATTTTTCAAAAGTCGAAAAAGCAAAAAACACAGCACAGAAAATTGCAATTGATGTGCAGAAATTCGTGGATGATTACACAACCGTTGCGGTGGAACGCACATTGTGCCGATTGGTAGGCATTGACGGCGTGGACGAAAATTTTGTTCCTCTGCCGAACGTGGTCGTCGAAGCGGTGCAAGAGGCTGGATTGTTATCGAACGGAGTGTTGTCGTTGCTCGGCAATGCAATGATAGCAACCAAACTTTCGCCACAGAAAATCGCAGAAAAAATTGCCAGCGGAAGTTTAGATGTTTCTACTTTCGAAAAGCATTCGCAGGCCGATATTCAAAACGTGTTGCAGCCTTTTGTAAACACAGCAATCGAACGCATTCGCAACAATCGCAAACGGCGTGAAGAAACAATTGAAAAAATCGGCGAAGGCACAAAACCTTACCTTTATGTGATTGTTGCAACGGGCAACATCTACGAAGATGTGGTGCAAGCACAAGCCGCCGCACGACAAGGTGCTGACATCATTGCTGTGATTCGCACCACAGGTCAAAGTTTGCTTGACTATGTGCCTTACGGTGCAACAACAGAGGGTTTTGGCGGAACGTATGCCACGCAAGAAAATTTCCGCATCATGCGGAAAGCCTTGGATGAAGTAGGTTTGGAAGTTGGGCGATATATTCGTTTGTGCAATTATTGTTCGGGATTATGTATGCCGGAAATCGCTGCAATGGGTGCACTTGAAGGATTAGATGTGATGTTGAACGATGCCCTTTACGGAATTTTGTTTCGTGACATCAACATGCAACGCACATTAGTTGATCAGTATTTTTCTAGAATTATCAACGGTTTTGCAGGTGTGATTATCAATACCGGTGAAGATAATTATTTGACGACTGCCGATGCGTTTGAGGAGGCACACACCGTTTTGGCATCGGATTTAATCAACGAGCAACTGGCTCTTTTAGCAGGAATTCCCGAAGAGCAAATGGGTTTGGGACACGCTTTCGAAATGGATCCCGAACTCAAAAACGGTTTTCTTTACGAATTGGCACAAGCCCAAATGACACGTGAAATTTTTCCGAAAGCACCTTTAAAATATATGCCTCCAACCAAATTTATGACGGGTAATGTTTTTAAAGGACAAATCCAAAATGCACTATTCAATCAAGTTTCCATTTGGACAGGACAAGGTATTCAACTTTTAGGAATGCTTACGGAAGCAGTGCATACGCCGTTTATGTCCGACCGTTTTTTGGCGATAGAAAATGCAAAATATATTTTCAATAATATGGAAAACATCGGCGACGAAGTAGAATTTAAACCCAACGGAATAATCCAACAACGTGCTCAAAAAGTTTTGGATGATGCTTTGGAATTATTACAAAACATCGAAAAAGAAGGTTTGTTTTCTGCTTTGGAAAAAGGATTTTTTGGTGCTATCAAACGTCCGAAAGATGGTGGGAAAGGGCTTTCGGGGGTTTCGCAGAAAAACGAAAATTACATCAATCCGTTTGTGGGATTGATGAAAAAGTAAAGTCATGACCGAACAATTATCTCGCAGAAAATTCCTTAAGGGCTGTGCCGCTATGGCAGGGGTTGCCGTATTGGGAAGTTTGGGTTGTTCGGGAATTGGGAGACGACAAACCTCAACAGATTCCGTAGGAGTAGATCAACGCGGAAATTCATTAGAACCAAGATATTTGGAGTTAGAGCGTAGCGGCGAACTTGAATATCGTGAGAAAGCACTTTGGGAATTGTATTCGCCTTGTTATCTTTGTCCGAGACTGTGCGGGGCAAGACGTGCAGAAGGCGAGGGTGGAGCGTGTACGGCTGCGAGCAATTTCCGTGTCGCTTCACACGGACCTGCTTTCAATATTGATCCACCGATTTCCGGCACTCGTGGTTCAGGGTCGATTTTTATGTCGAATTGCAATTTGCTGTGCGTTTTTTGTCAAAATTGGCATATCGCACATCGTGGTGACGGACGAGTAACCACCCACCGAGAACTCGCAAACATTATGTTGGATCAACAACGTCGAAGGGCTCACAATGTCAATATCGTTACACCAACACATCATTATCCTCATATTGTTACTGCATTACGAATAGCGATAAATCGAGGACTTAGCATTCCGTTAGTAGTAAATTCAAGCGGTTACGAATCTCTCGAAGTGATAAAATTGCTCGATGGCGTTATTGATATTTATATGCCGGATTTTAAGTTTATGGATTCGGAAATTGCTAAACCATTTATTGAATATGCCCCAAATTATACGGAGCATGCCGCTGCTGCGATAAAAGAGATGCACCGTCAAACGGGCGATCTCGTGATGGTTGATGGCATCGGAAAACGTGGGACAATGCTGATACATTTAGTGATGCCGGAAAATTTGTCGGGAACAGATAAATTTGTTCGTTGGGTTGCCGACGAACTCGGTCCGGATACTTACGTCAATATTATGGGTCAATTTTTTCCTGCATTTAGATCCAACGAATTTCCACCGCTCGACCGACGAATAACACAGCAAGAATTCGCACAAGCCTTGCGTTGGGCGAGAGAGGCGGGATTGCGAAACTTACGACAATAATGAAAAAACACATTGTATCTATTTTTGTATTGCTTTTCTATGCGAATGTTTTTTGCTACTCTCAAATTACCGAGAATAGCATAGGCTCTAAAGAGGTTTTTGCGATTGTTGAACAACCTCCTGAGTTTCCGGGAGGAATAAACGCATTTAGAGAATATATGGCACAAAATGTAGGCATACTTATTCGTATTCCTGACCCTCAACTAGATATTGGCAGATACACAAAAGAGGATTGTCCGTGCATTACAAGAAATGCCAAAATGGATACCAGGAAAACAACGTGGAAGACCTGTTCGTGTTCAGTATCAATTTCAGTTTGGATTACTACCCTAACGCCAGCCCCGCATCCCGTTAGGGATGCATCGCTCGGTAGAAAAGACAGCCATCAAAGCACCCCTGCATTCCGTAGGAATGCAACCAATCGTTAGCAAAGAAACAATATGCCTAACACCTATACACAAATCCATATTCACGCCATTTTCGCCGTTCAAAACCGAACATCGTTGATAGATAAATCGTGGCAAGAAAGATTGTACAAATACATTATTTCTATCACACAAAAACACGGACACAAAGTTTTGTCTATCGGCGGAATGCCCGACCACGTGCATATTTTGTTTGGTTTTCGTCCTACGCAAGCCTTATCGAAATTAATGCAAGAAGTAAAGCGTGATAGTTCGGAGTGGATAAACAAAGAGAAGTTTGTTAGGGGGAAATTTTCGTGGCAAGAGGGGTACGGTGCATTCAGTTATGCGAAATCGCAAATCCCGAATGTTGTAGAATATATTGAAAAACAAGAAAAACATCATAAAAAACATACATTTCGTGAGGAATATTTGGAAATTTTGAAAAAATTTGATGTGGAATATGACGAGCGGTATGTTTTTAAAGACGTTGAGGAATAGGTTGCATTCCGCAGGAATGCAGGGCAAAGAGAAATAACATTTTTCTACCGAGCGATGCATCCCTAACGGGATGCGAACGGCTCGGCAAAAATTAAGCAATTTAATTATGAACCAACAATTATCCCGTAGAAAATTTCTCAAAGGTTGCTGTGCTATGGCAGGCGTAGCAATGCTTGGGAGTTTTGGTTGCTCGGGAATTGTGGGGCAATCAGAAAACAATCCAAGAGGAGCGAGAAACCAACGCAGAAACATTCCCGAACCGAGATATTTGGAATTGGAACGCAGTGGCGAACTCGCACACAGAGAAAAAGCACTTTGGAAGTTGTATTCGCCGTGCTATCTTTGTCCGCGTTTATGCGGTGCGAAACGTGCGGAAGGCATTGGCGGATATTGTACTGTTGCAAGTAGTTTTAGAGTGGCGTCTTATGGTGTTGATTTTGCTACTGAACGCCCCATTCGTGGCACTCGTGGTTCCGGTGGAATCTTTTTGTCGAATTGTAATTTATTGTGTATTTTCTGTCAGAACTGGCAAATCGCTCATCGTGGCGACGGTAGTGTGACTACACCTGATCAACTCGCCAACATGATGATGAGCATTCAGCGGAGAAATCCACATAATGTTAGTTTTATATCGCCTACACATTTGGTACCACAAATTGTATCTGCATTAAGAATTGCGATTGGCAGAGGTTTTAATTTGCCTTTGCTTTTCGATACCAGCGGTTACGAATCTTTGGAAGTGATTAAATTGCTCGACGGAGTTGTTGATATTTATCAACCCGATTTCAAATTTATGGATTCGGAAATTGCCGCACGTTTTACGCAAGGTGCACCAAATTATGCGGAACACGCCGCTGCCGCAATAAAGGAAATGCATCGTCAAGTGGGTGTGTTGAAAATGGCTGATGGCTTGGCGTATCGTGGGATTTTGATGCGGCATTTGGTTTTGCCCGAAAATCTATCGGAAACGGATAAATTTGTTCGATGGGTTGCCAACGAACTTTCGCCTGAAACGCACATCAACATTTCCGGTCAATTTTTTCCTGCATTTAGATCAAACGAATTTCCACCTCTCAACAGGCGTATAACACGAACAGAACACAACCAAGCGATGACTTGGGCGAGAGATGCGGGATTGCATAATTTTCATTCGTAGTGAACTCTAATTTTGAACCAAAAATAAAAAACCATGAAGAAAATTCTATTTACAATAGCAATCATTAGCCTGCTACTCGCAGGTTGCGACAAAGAATCGAATAATGGCATTGATTCTGAAATCAACATTACAATGATGGAAGATTTGTCAGGAGCTATTCAATTATATTTCTCGACAACAAAAATATATCCATGCATGAATTATTGGATTGATTTGTCCTGGAAGAGGTCTTCAAACAATATTGATGTCACATTTAAGGGTGTGATTTCGCCCGGCGTTTGCCTTAGAGCTCTCGGACCAGCGACCGAAACTCTTAATTTAGGTGTGTTAAATAACGGAACGTATCAACTTAGCTTTTACAATAGGGACGAAAGGCAATCGGGAGAATTAATCGTTTCATCAGAGGGTTATAGAATAAATTTTGCTAATAACTCCCTCGTTCATTTTAGAAATATACCGTTAAACCGAATTCCTGAAAATACTATTTGGGTCGTAGTCAGCTATAATGAAGAAAACTTATTGTTGTCGTTTCTTGAAGCTTTTATGGAGTTAGACGTAACTGAAAAATCGAATGTTACTCGTGGTTATTATTCTTTTGAAAACTACCATATGCTGGGGGTTTTTAGTGGTTTTAAAGCAGAAAATGATGGCTCAATTACATTTCTTCCTAGCTTTACCAATTGTGGTGTAATGTTGGGCAGACGGTTTATGCGGTCGTTCGTTTTTCAAAATTCAGAAAGCTCTGCAAATATAGAACAATTAATCAGGCAACATAGAGAGCAAATAGAAATAAGAGCGTTCACAGATAAAGGGGAGCAGTTTATGAGTTGGCTTATGAATTAAATCTTTTTTGCTTGTGTGGAAATTCCCATAGCAAGGGGATTCCTCGCTTTGCTCGGAATGACGACACAAAAAAACGCCCCAAAAAGCAACATATCATTAACATAGGACAACACCCTACGCTAATGAATACAAGGCTTTCAGCCTTGACCAGCTCCGCCCGCAGGGCGATATATGAATAACCACAGGCGCTAGCCTGTGGAACCCCAAACACAAAACTATGACAGAAACAAAAAATATGAAAGACCTAACCAAAATCAAACCCTACGGCGACACCCTCAACGACGGAAAAGTACAGTTGAGTTTTACCCTGCCCGTGTCGTTTAGCGACGAGGCTATCGAAGTCGCAAAACAACTGATGTACAAAATGGGATTCGACAATCCGCAAGTGGTTTTTTACAAAGAACTGACCGAGGGTTACACGTTTTTCAATTGTTACGGAAATTGTTCGCATTCGGTGGATTTCACGAAAATTCAGGTGCAGAAAGTGGAAAGTTCAACGATGACAATGGATGAAACTGATGAATTTATCAAAGAAAACATCGGCAGAAAAATTGTTGTTGTCGGTGCGAGTACGGGCGACGATGCACATACGGTGGGCATCGACGCAATCATGAATATGAAAGGCTACGCCGGACACTACGGCTTGGAACGCTACGAAATGATCGATGCTTACAATTTGGGCAGTCAAGTACCGAACGAGGAATTTATCAAAAAAGCCCTTGAAGTAAACGCCGACGCATTGCTGATTTCGCAGACCGTCACACAAAAAGATGTCCACGTGAAAAACATGACCGAACTTATTGAAATGCTTGATGCCGAAAATTTGCGAAGCAAAATGATCGTTGTTTGCGGAGGACCCCGCATCTCTCACGAACTGGCAAAGGAACTCGGCTTTGATGCAGGCTTTGGCATGAATACGTACGCGGATGATGTTGCGTCGTTTATCGCAGAGGAAGTCGCAAGACGCAAATAGAGCTCGCCTAACCACAGGCTCGCTTCGCTCACCTGCGGATAATTACATAATGCCCTACGGGCACCTCGTCCGTAGGACGATAGGTCTATAACCGTAGGTGCAAACCTAGGGACAATAACAAAAAAATCAAAAACCATGGATAAAAACCAAATCAGAGAAACCATCGCTCGCCGTGCAGCGAAAGAACTAAAAGACGGCGATGTTGTAAATTTAGGAATCGGCTTGCCTACATTTGTTGCAAACTATGTTCCAAAAGATGTGCACGTTATTTTGCAGTCGGAAAACGGCTTGCTTGGTATGGGCGGATCACCCGAACAAGGTAAAGAAAATCCAGAATTAATCAATGCCGGAGGCGGTTTTGTTACGACACTTCCCGGTGCTTCTTCGTTTGATAGTGCGACTTCGTTCGGCATTATTCGGGGCGGACACGTGGATGTGTCGATTCTCGGTGCATTACAAGTGGACGAAAAAGGCAATTTGGCAAACTGGATGATCCCCGGTAAAAAAACTCCCGGAATGGGCGGTGCAATGGATTTATTGGTCGGCACTCGAAAAGTGATTTTGGCGATGGAGCACACCGCCGGCGAAAACAAAAAGATTCTAAAAGAATGTACCCTTCCTCTTACCGCAGCCGGGCAAGTCAATATGATTATCACAGAAATGGGTGTCATGGAAATCACGCCAAAAGGCATTGTGCTGAAAGAGATTAATCCTGCATTCACGGTGGAACAAGTACAAAATGCTACGGAAGCAATATTGATTGTTTGCGAGAATTTGAAACCAATGAACGGTTAAAATGATAATCCGAAAAGCCCAAATAGAAGACGTCGAACGTATAAACGAAATCCACAATCAAGCAATTTTAGAAAAATTCAAAGTTGCAGATTTAACGCCGTGGACAACAGAAAAAAGACTAAAAGTTTTCAACGAGCGCAACCACGAAGATTACCCGATTTATGTTGCGGAAATTGACAATATCGTAGTCGGATATGCAAACATTAATCCCCACAGACCGGGCAGAATGGCGGTGCGACAAACCGCCGAAATAAGTTGTTTTGTCGATAAAAATTGTAGAGCCGGCGGCGTAGGAAAAACCTTGATGAATCATATAGAGTCCGAATCTGTAAAAATAGGCATAAAAACGTTGTTCGCCATAATCATCGACAACAACGATGCGAGCATAAAGCTGGTGGAAAAATTAGGTTATGAAAAATGGGGACACTTGCCGAATATTGCGGTGTTCGATAATATTGAGGTGGGACAGGTATATTATGGAAAACGCATAGAAAAATAACATGAAAAATTTGTCAATTTTAGTTTTAGGATTGCTTTTAATTGGTTGTTCTCCGCATGAAATGCAACAGTTGAAAACCGGTGACTTGTTATTTGTTTCGAGTTCAATCTCAGATTTCGAAAGTGCGATTAACGAAGTAACAGATGACGGATATAATTTAAATTTCTCGCATATCGCCATGGTTGATGTAACCGATAGCGGTGTTTTTGTGATTGAGGCTACGCCCAAACATGGTGTTATTTATAGAACGTTTGCAGAATTTAAACAAGAAAATTTCGATAAGATTTTTTATATCGGACGCCTAAAACCTCAATACCAACAATGGATTCCTGATGCGATTGTGAATGCACGAAGACGTGTTGGACAAGGCTACGATTTTGCGTTTGTGTTTGGCAACGATTTGTATTATTGTAGCGAACTAATTTTTGTTGCCTTTGCGGAAGCAAGCGGAAATTCGATGTTTTTCGAAACTCCGCCCATGACTTTTAAAGCACCAAACAGCACGGCGTTTTTGCCGTTTTGGGTGGAGTATTTTGCCAATTTAAATGTTGCTATTCCAGAGGGTGAACCCGGTCTAAATCCCAACGGAATGGCTCGTTCGGAAAAACTCAAACTCTTGAAACGCCTCACAAAATAAAATAATTTCGTATCTTTGCAAAGTCATAATCAAAAACAAAAAACGATGGACATTTTAGTTAGAAAACCCACGGAAAACGAAGTCGCAGACATGCAATCAAAACCCACTTGGGGTTGCGGTGTTTCAGAATTTGATTGGTACTACGATAGCGAGGAAACAGCGTTGATTATCGAGGGCGAAGTGACCGTTGATTACGGCTCAAAAAGTGTTTTGATTTCGGAAGGAGATTATGTTGTTTTTCCAAAAGGTTTGTCGTGCGTTTGGAAAGTTACCAAGCCGATACAAAAACATTATATGTTCAAATAGCCATGAACACTGATTATTCCATAATCTCAACCACTTGTCCCAATAAAGAACAGGCACGAGAAATCGCCAAACTCCTTGTCGAGCGACGGCTTGTGGCTTGTGTGCAAATGTTTCCAATAGTAAGCATTTATCTTTGGAAAGACAACGTTTGCGAGGAAAACGAGATTGCATTATTTATAAAATCGAGAACAGAATTGTTTGATAAAATCACAGAAACTATCAAAGATGTTCACACGTACGAAGTCCCGGAGATTATACAAACCCCTATCACAGGCGGATTAGCAGATTATTTGAGTTGGATTGACGACTGTGTTGAAAAAAATAAATTTTAAAAACCATAAATACCATGAACAAAGTTTACATCGTCGCTGCAAAGCGAACACCCATCGGAAAATTTTTAGGAACATTGGCACCCCTGTCGCCTGCAGAAATCGCAGTTCCTGTTATCAAAAACATTCTTTCGGAAACCAAAATCGACCCTGCGGATTTGGACGAAGTAATTGTCGGAAACATTTTAATGGCCGGGCAAAAACAAGGTGTTGCTCGTCAAGCCGCAATTAAAGCAGGAATTCCGCACAGCGTGCCGGCTTACAGCATCAACATGATTTGCGGAAGTGGTATGAAAAGCATCATTACTGCGTATCAAAACATCAAAGCGGGTGATGCAAATTTAATCCTCGCAGGAGGAACGGAAAACATGTCGAATTCTTGTCATATCATTCCGGGAAACATCATGCGAAACGGTCAGAAATTGGGCGATTTCAAAGTGTTGGATCACATGGTTTATGACGGATTGACCGATGCTTTCGAGGGTTATCACATGGGAATTACCGCCGAAAATATCGTTGAAAAATACAACATTTCACGCGAAGCACAAGACGAATTCAGTTACAATTCACAACAAAAAGCCATTGCCGCAATCGACAGCGGAAAATTCAAAAACGAAATCGTTCCCGTGGAAATTCCTTCACGCAAAGAAACTATCGTCTTCGATACCGACGAGTATCCAAATCGTGCAACAAATCCCGAAAAATTAGCGACCCTAAAACCTGCTTTCAAAAAAGACGGAACAGTTACTGCCGGCAACGCATCGGGCATAAACGACGGGGCATCGTTCATTTTAGTGGCATCTGAAGATGCAGTAAAAAAATACAATTTAAAACCTTTGGCAGAGATTGTTGCCACCGGACAAGGCGGTGTTGACCCTGCAATTATGGGCATGGGACCTGTCGTTGCGATTGAAAATGCATTGAAAAAAGCACACTTGAAATTGCAAGATATGCAAGTGTTGGAATTGAACGAAGCCTTTGCCGGACAGTCTCTCGGCGTGATGCAACAGCTTTGCGAAGATCATAAAATCAGTTGCGAAGATTTGAGCAAAATCACAAATGTCAACGGCGGAGCAATCGCTCTCGGACACCCAATCGGAGCATCAGGCAACAGAATTGTTGTTACCTTAATTCACGAAATGCTACAACGCAAAGCAGAATACGGTTTGGCATCGCTCTGTATTGGCGGAGGAATGGGAACGGCGGTGATTTTGAAAAAAGCAGAGTAAGCGTGTGTAACTTTTTCCGACTTTAGTTCGTCATACAAAAAAACAGAGTATAAAATTAAAATTTTTTATTGTATGAGAAAAATTATTGGTATCACGGCTATCTTTTTCGTGTCTATTTTCTGCACTTCGACTGCAAGTGCAGGAAGTTTTCACGGTCAATGGAGAAGTGGAACAACAGTGCAAGGGCTCAATGCTTATTGGACACTTAATGTTGACATTGTTGAAAGCGTGGTAACACTTTCGATAGTACTGTTCGATACAGATTCATCAATAGTATTCATTTCCGAATTTATTCCTGCTAATCATTGGGAAATAGAAAACAATACACTCGTCATATGGGTGGGTAATAGTTTTATGGCTGAAGGGAAATTTACACTTCATATTTCGAGCGATGGCGAAATATTGGACGGAAATCTTGGTCCTATTGAAGAGGGCGAAATAACACCACTTAATTTTTCTCGACTTTCAGACAGCCCTGAAAAAGGTGTGTTTACCATGAACGGAAATCCGTTTCTTTCTTACGAAGAACGGATACAACTTCTTCGTGACTTTCCGGATTTTGCAACTGACGGGGAAATCATTTCGTTTACTTACGATTTAAACCGTCGTGATTTATATGCGGATTTGATCGAACGTTTTAATTTGGATTCCGTAACTGCCGGCTACTCCGATGTAGAACTTATGATTGTTTTGCTAAATTGGGTTTGTGATAATTTTTTGCATAATGGAGGGTCGGGTATGCCCCACGAGCGAAATGCATTTGCAATCATTGACTACTTGGACAACAATCCCAGCGGAGGAAATTGCCGAATTCTTGCCATTCTACTTGCAGAAGTATTGCGACTTTATGGAGTTGAAGCAAAGCATATAACCGTGCATCCCAAAGAACCTGATGGATTTGTTCATGTAGTTACGCATGCGTATTCGCGAAGACTTAATCAATGGATTATGCTTGACCCTACGTTCCGCTTGGTTTTAAAAGATAGCGAAGGGCGTTTTTTAGATCTCCCAACATTGCGAACAATCTTTGCAAATGGCGACGAGGTTTTTCCTAACGAAAATGCAGGTCGAAACAATCAAGAATTTCACATGGAATCTTGGAGAACTTTTATGGCAGAGCATATGTTTTACTTTTCCAGCGGAACTAATTTTACATTCGGGTCAGAAGACGGAAGAGACGGAAACACTTGGAACATGCTTGCCCCCATTGGTTTTGAAAATGAGTTTGTAACAACATATTGTTTTGTAACAACACATTGTGCAAACGCATTTTGGGCTACTCCACAATAACTTTACAAACTTAAAATTATGATTAAACAAAACGACACTTACAGTTACGACATCACATTCAACCAGCCAAATGTGAACACATTCGCCGAAATCACGGGCGACAACAACCCTCTGCACTTAGACGCAGAATTTGCAAAAAATACCATTTTTGGAAAGCCTATTGTACACGGATTTTATTCCGCATCGGTGTTTTCTATGGTTTTCGGTACAAAGTTTCCGGGCGAAGGAACAATTTATTTGTATCAAGATATGAAATTCTTGGCACCGGTTTTCGTTGATCAGCCCTACAAAGCAAAGTTCGAAGTGCTGGAAGTAAATACCGAAAAGCACATCGGAACCATCAAATGTGTTTTGGAGGATGAGAACGGAAAAGCCGTTATTGAAGGAACGGCGAGACTTAAGAACGATAAACAGTTTGTTTAATCGGGGGCTTCGACACTTCGACAAGCTCAGTGTCCAGTCACCGTGCGTTGAGTCACCGTGCGTTGAGCCTACCGTGCGGTCGTTGAGCCTGTCGAAACGACCGTATGTCTATCAAAAAAACTATGAGCATAAAATTAAAAAGCGTCAATTTTTCGTACGAAAATCATCAAGTTTTAAAAAATGTAAACATTGAGTTTCTACCTCAAAAAATTCATGTGCTTTTAGGACCATCCGGTGGCGGAAAGTCAAGTCTTTTGAGGCTTTTGAATGCTTTGATGGATCCGAATAGTGGCGACATTTCTTACATCAACACAGTTTATTCGCAGACGCATCCGAAAGACATTCGAAAAAAAATCGGTATGGTTTTTCAAAAACCTGCACTGTTCGACGGCACAGTTTATGATAATTTGATATGGAGCATGAAAGTGCAAAAATTACCGATTGACAAAACAAAAATCGAAAACATGTTGTCGCAATTGGATATTCCAACGGACTATTTAGACAAAGAAATCGAAAATTTATCCGTTGGCGAACAACAAAGAATTTGTATCGTAAGAACGCTTTTGGCAAATCCCGATGTCATACTTTTTGATGAACCGACTTCTGCGTTAGATCCGCAACGATCAAAAAAAGTGTTGGAGTTGATCAAGCAAATCAACACACAGTATCAGAAAACAATCATTTTGGTCAGTCATGATATTGATACCGCAATCGACATCGCTGACACGGTTACTTTTTTGCACGACGGACATGTTCTTTTTCACGGAACAAAAGAACATTTTCTCAATTCAGACAACGAAATTATAACGAATTTTAAGCATGGAAAGTAATTACATCAGCATCTCGAATATCGCATTATTAGGCTCTATCGCATTTATGTTGATCGTTGCTTTTATTGCGTTTTTAGCCAAATTAGGCATCACAAAATCAATCATCATCGGAACAGTTCGCTCGTTTGTGCAATTGCTTTTGATGGGCTATGTCTTGGGATTTGTTTTCGACATGAACAAATGGTATTTCACGGTTTTGATTGTGATGATTATGTTTTTCTTTGGAGCGTGGGACAGTTACAGAGGTCTAAAATTTAAGCCAAAGAATATTTTTTATCACAGTTTGTCTGCAAATTTCATTGGTTCATTTCTGCCTTTGGCATTTCTTTTTTATGGTTTGTTGCAAGTAACGCCTTGGTTTAACCCGCAATATATCATACCGATCAGTGCGATGGTCATTTCAAATACCATGAGTGGAATTTCGATTTGCTTGAATAATTACGGCAACGAATTAAAACTTCGAAAAAACGAAGTCGAAGCCAAACTTTCCCTCGGTGCAAGTTGTACCATAGCTATCGAAAACATTCAAAAAAGTTCGATCAAAGCAGGGCTCATACCCACAATAAATGCTTTGATGATACTTGGAATTGTAAAACTTCCCGGAATGATGACCGGTCAAATTCTCGGAGGCGTTAGTCCGGTGGATTCCGTCAGATATCAATTGGTGATTATGTATATTATCGCCGCCGCAACGGCAATATCGTTGTATATATTGACCAAACTGATACAAACGAGTGTTTTTAATAAGCGGGGGCAATTGGTTTAATACCTGTCCGTCATTGCGAGCCGTTAGGCGAAGCAATCCATAATGACGTCGGATTGCTTCGGTCGTACCTCCCTCGCAATGACGACCTAATTCATTTTTTTTTCGTATCTTTGCGACAAAAAACAAACAGCACTATGAAACGTTTAGAAAACAAAGTCGCCATCATCACCGGAGGTGCCGCAGGCATCGGTGCGGCAACCGCTATCAAATTTGCAGAAGAAGGCGCAAAAGTCATCATTTGGGATTTAGATGAAACCAAAGGAAAGGCTTTAGCTACACAATTAAATGCAGCGTTTGCAAAAGTAAACACCGCCAATTATGCCGAAATCGAAACTGCGGCAAAAGCCGTGAACGACCAATTTGGACGTATTGATATTTTGATTAACAACGCAGGAATTACTCGCGATAGTTCGTTGAAAAAAATGACCATTGAACAGTGGCAGCAAGTTATTGATGTCAACCTAACCGGCGTTTTTTACTGTACAAAAATTATCAGCGAATATATGCTTGCAAACAATTGGGGGCGCATCATCAATGCTTCTTCGGTTGTTGGTATTTACGGAAATTTCGGACAAGCCAATTATGTCGCAACTAAATCGGGCTTAATCGGAATGACCAAAACTTTGGCACGAGAATTAGGCAGAAAAGGTATCACCGTGAACGCCATTGCACCCGGATTTATTGCCACAGAAATGGTTGCCGCCATGCCCGAAAACGTGATTGAATCCATGAAAGCAAAAGTACCTTTGGCACGTTTGGGAGACCCCAAAGAAATCGCCAATGTATATGCATTTTTGGCTTCCGACGAAGCCTCTTATATCAACGGACATACGCTTAGCGTTGATGGCGGGATGACAGTGTAAAGACATATTGACATAAAATCATGATAGACTATCTAAATTTCTATTATTTTTTATATCTCGCATTAGGTTTCGTTTTGCTAATTGGTCTCTATTTTTTGCTACGCAATAAAAGCAAAAAAACGGCTACAATAGTTTTGTTTTCGCTACTTTTTGGGAGTTTTGTCCTGAACTTTGTAAAACTTTATTCCGATTATTATCAGCAATGGATGCCTTGGGCAATACGAACTATCACGCCCGAAAACATTTGTGCGGTAAGTGTTTTGGCATTCCCTTGGCTTTTTCTTTCCAAAGTGAAGATTTTGAAAGATTATATGTTTTACATGAATCTTTGGTGGACTTGGAGCAATGCTTATTCCCGTTGATGCGATAGGTTTATCCCCTTTCGCATTTGAAACCATATGGTTTTATATCAGCCATGGATTGATATGGATTGTACCCTTGCTCATGGTGTTGCTGAAATTGCACACCTTGGATTACAAACGCATTATAAAAGTTCCTTTGCTGGTCTATGCCGTTTTGTGTATAATTCTTGTGAATGAAGTAATTTTAATAGGGACAGGACTTGTGAACATAAATACATTGTTCAGCTATGAAATTCGCAATGCTGCCATGATTTTCGGGCCGCTGCCGGAAGATTTGTTTATCGGCAAGCTTTTTATTTTTCTAACTCCCGATCTGTTTTTAACTATGCCCATAGGACCAAATGCCGGCGATCCTTTTTACTGGCCGATACTATGGCTGGTGATTCCGTTTTTTATTTACTTTTGTATTTTGGCTTTAATACTTGCATTGCCTTTCGAATATAAAAATATCAGAAAAGACGTACTTGCATTTAAAAAGAAACTAAGGCTGTCGTGACTTTTTTTTGCTTTATACATTTTTTTTACGTATCTTTGCGAAGTCGTTAGTTACCTCATCGCAAGTTCTGTTATGTGAGTGACGAGGCGGAGCTTTATTTGCTATGAAAAGAATTTTAATTACCGGTGGTGCCGGATTTATCGGCTCTCATCTCTGCGAACGCTTGCTGAATGAAGGAAACGAAGTGATTTGTCTTGACAATTACTTCACCGGGTCGAAGCAAAATATCAAACATTTGCTTGATAATCACAACTTCGAGTTAGTTCGGCACGATATCACAAGTCCGTATTTTGTGGAGGTTGATGAGATTTACAATCTCGCCTGTCCTGCATCACCCATACACTATCAATACAATCCGATCAAAACAGTGAAAACGTCTGTGATGGGTGCAATCAATGTGCTCGGATTGGCGAAACGCATCAAGGCAAAAGTTCTGCAAGCCTCTACCAGCGAGGTTTACGGCGATCCGGAAGTACATCCTCAGCCTGAAGGCTATTGGGGAAATGTAAATCCGATAGGACTTCGGTCGTGTTATGATGAAGGTAAGCGTTGTGCCGAAACCTTGTTTATGGATTACCATCGACAAAACAACGTAAAAATTAAAATCGTTCGGATTTTCAACACTTACGGGCCCCGCATGCACCCCGACGATGGGCGTGTGGTGTCGAATTTTATTGTGCAAGCCCTGCAAGGCAAAGACATCACCATTTACGGCAACGGCAAGCAAACGCGGAGTTTTCAATACATCGATGATTTAGTCGAAGCGTTGATCCGCACGATGAATACGGAAAACGATTTTATTGGACCTGTAAACATCGGAAATCCGGGCGAATTTACGATGTTGGAGCTTGCCGAAAAAGTGATTGAATTAACCGGGACAAAGTCTAAAATTGTTTTTCAACCTCTGCCTTCCGATGATCCGAAGCAACGTTGTCCGGATATTTCTTTGGCCAAAGAAAAACTTGGTTGGGAGCCGAAGGTTGAATTGGAAGAGGGTTTGAGAAAAACGATAGAATATTTTCGGAAAGTCATTTTGTAAGAACGATATGAAATTATGCAAATAGGACGAAAAGATGTACTTTGGAGCTATGCTGCTACATTTTTGCAGATAGGAGCTGGGGTGATATTGTTGCCATTTGTTCTTAAGGCTTTTCCTCAAGAGACAATGGCAATTTGGACTATCTTTCTAACCATTATTACCTTAAGCAGTATGCTTGATTTCGGTTTTAATCCCTCTTTTGCACGAAATGTCTCGTATGTTGTAAGTGGTGTAAAAAAGCTGAAAAAAACCGGGCACCTGCTTGTAGAAAATAATAACACAGGAGAAATAGATTATAGTTTATTTAAGGGTTTAATCAACGCCATGCGTTGGTTTTATGGGCGTGCGGCATTAGTTTTATTTATTTTGTTGGTAACCGCAGGAACTTATTATATAACCATTATCTTAAGAAACTATTCGTACAGCCATACAGAGGTCTATATATCATGGGCGATTTTATGTATCATTAATTCATATTCGCTCTATACGTTGTATTATGATTCGTTGTTGCAAGGACAGGGATTAGTGAAGAGGGCCAAACAGATTCAAGCCATCGCACAAATCGTTTATTTACTTGTGGCCGTTGTGATGATATTATTGCAGTTTAATTTGATTGCTGTCGTCAGTGCACAAGCATTGTCGGTTATCATTAGACGAGTTTTGTCGTATTACACGATATACACAGCAGATTTCAAGCGACATTTGCACGGCGTAATTGCACAGTCTCGCAAAGAAATTCTTAAATTAATATCTCCTAATGCCGTTAAACTTGGGCTAACCGGACTTGGCGGTTTTTTGGCCACTCGTTCGGCAATTATCATTGGTTCGTTATATTTATCTTTGGATGTGATAGCGTCTTATGGTATAACTATTCAAATTATTGCCATTGTTTCCGCTCTTTCTTCGGTTTATTTTTTGACCTATCAACCAAAAATTGCACAATACAGAACACAAAGCAACCTATATGAAGTAAAACGTCTTTATCTAAAAGCCTGCTTGCTCTTGTTTGCCACATTTGTCTTTTTCGGAACAGGCTTGATCGGTTTTGGTGACTGGCTGTTAAGTTTAATTGGTAGTAAAACTCCATTGTTGCCGAAGTCTTTTGTTGCTTTTGCATTATTTGTTTTTCTTTTAGAAACAAATCACGCTGTAGCCGGAGGTTTTTTATTAACCAAAAACGAAGTGCCGTTTTTCAAAGCTTCTCTGATTTCGGGAGCAACAGCTGTTGTATTATTATTTGTGTTTTTGAACTATACCCAAATGGGTGTTTGGGCCTTGATACTCGCTCCGGGAATAGCACAGGCATGTTACCAGAATTGGAAATGGCCGATGGTTGTGGTGAAAGAATTAAACAAAAGCTACATAAAAACAATTTAAAAAACAACCAGACTGTAATGGATGTTTCGATAATCATAGTTAATTACAATACAAAAGATCTGCTGAGACAGTGCATAGAGTCCGTGTTTGCAAAAACACAGGATATAGTGTTTGAGATAATAATAGTTGATAATGCTTCGTCTGATGGCTCGCAACAAATGATAAAGAGTCTTTTTCCCAATATAGCACTCGTGGAAAGTTTTGAAAATTTAGGATTTGGTAAAGCCAATAACCTGGGTGTCAAATATGCCAAAGGAAAATACTTATTTTTATTGAATTCGGATACAGTTTTGTTAAATAATGCTGTCAAAATATTTTTTGATTTTTACAGCCAGTTTCCAACACACGACACAATTGGTTCTATTGGAGCAATTCTTCTAAATAAAGAATTGGTGCCAACGGCTTCGTTTGGAGTTTTTCCAACAGCATTTAATTCTCTTAGGTTTTATTGGGATAAGTTTTTGAAAAAAAAGTATTCTCATAGGAATTTTTTTAATAAAGAACAGTCTTTTTTTCCTGTGGACTTTATTTGCGGAGCGGACATGTTTTTAGCCAGATCAACCATGTCTCAAATGGGGGGATTTGATCCATGTTTTTTTATGTATTTTGAAGAAGTTGATCTGCAAAAGCGAATGTCTAATAACGCATTGATGTGCTATATTATTGACGGCCCTCAAATAATTCACTTAGAAGGCGGAAGTTTCGACACTGGCACAAAATCACCAAAACAAAGAATAATGTTTGACAAAAGTCGATTCATATATTTAAAGAAACACTCAAATATGTTTGTTTATTGGTTATTTCGAGTTGTATACTCTGTATTAATGCTTCTTATTTTAACGGACAAGAGATATTCATTTAGAAATCGCATGAAAATATTTTTCAACACTTTTGCCTAATAACCAAGTTGTTTTTGTCGTAAAATGCTTTTGCTGCTATGCTCATTTTATTTAATTGTTTTTGTATTTTCGTTTAACGACGTTTTTACAAAACAAACCAAGTATAGAAAGATAATTTACTTATTTTTATCTATTGCTATTGCCGGTTTTTCGTTTTACATTTTTGATAAAATCCCCGCTACTGATATTCTCAATTATGTGAGTAATTATAATCGTTTGCCGTCCATTTCGGACTACATTAGTGGAGTATATCGAGGGGAGTTTCACGGATTTGAAACAGGGTTTAATCTGGTTAATTGTTTTATCAAAATCTTTGTCGAAGATGCAATTTTGGCAATGGGAATCATTGTCGTATTTTGTGTACTTGGTGTTACATTTCAAATAAGCCGTTACACACAATTTTGGTTCATTGCACTGTTAGTTTACGTCGGACATTTTTGGGGGTGGAATGGTTTAATTCTTTTCAGACAAACAATAGCATTGGTCATTTTGTTTCCTTTATTGAATTGGATACCGGAAAAAAAGTATTTTCGAGCAATTTTGTTGATTTTGTTCGCTTCTTTATTTCATGCAAGTTCTCTAATATATTTGCTCATATTTCCTTTGTACAGGATTTTGCGAAGCGATAGGGTCTTAATTTTAGCAATTGTTGCTTCCTTTTTGATAGGATACTTCGGTATAATACCAAACCTTGTTATTATGGTTTCGGAACATATTCCTAGAGGAGAGATTTTAGTAAACCATATAATAAACAGCGAAAGAGGGATTAATTGGCTCGCTTATTTTGTAATGCTGTCTGTATTAGGCGTTGCTTTGTATTTCAAGCAAACGCTGGTGCAACACAACAAACACATAAGGATGGCTATCACATATTTAGGTTTTGCCGTAATTTTGGCAGGATTATTTCAACAGTTTGAGATTGTAATCAGATTTATAATGTCTTTTAATTTTTATGCATACATTATTCTTCTTCCTGCGTTTATTTGCATTTTCAAAGATAATTGGAAAAATAGACTCATATACGTTAGCTTTTTAGGATTATATTTGATGATCTTTTTTGTTCGCTTTTTTTATATTTTATAAGTATTTGATATGACAACCACTGTTTTTACACCAACTTTCAATAGGGCTTATACATTGAATCAATTGTATAAATCGTTGATAGAACAAAGCGATAAAAACTTTGAGTGGCTTATCGTTGACGATGGATCAACCGATGACACAGAATTGCTAGTAGAACAATTTTTGAGCGAAAGGCAGTTGTCGATACGTTACCTTAAGCAAAAAAATGGTGGAAAACAAAGAGCGATTAATCGAGGTGTTTTGGAAGCAAAAGGCGAATTGTTTTTTAACGTTGATAGTGATGATTTTTTAACGTTCGATGCTATAGAAAAAATCCATTCTATATGGAAAAATTTTGCCGACGATCCAAACTTAGGAGGATTATGCTTTAGAAAGAAGTCACATCGTACAGGTGAAATTATAGGTCCAAAATTCCCGTATCAAAGTTTTGTTGCTTCCTCGCTTGATGTTGCTTTTAAGTATGGTGTGGGGGGAGACAAAGCTGAGATATTTGTAACAAAAAAACTCAAAGAATACCCGTTTCCTGTTCCAAAAAATGAGAAATTTGTGCCGGAGGGGTATATTTGGAATAAATTGTCTCGAAAATATCCTCTTCTTTTTGTAGATGACCCAGTTTATATGTGTGATTATTTAGGTGATGGCTATACCAGCAATATTAAGGGAGTTTTTAGACGCAATCCTAAGGGGGTCGCTATGTATTACAAAGATATTTTGAAATATAAAGAGGTGCCATTGAAAGAGAAGTTAAAGGCGCTAATCCGCTATATGCAAATGAAATACTATATTCTGTGCAAAAACAAAAATTAGTCTACATCATTCCAAGCCTCGAAATAGGAGGTGCCGAAGTTGCTTTAATGAGTGCAGTGTCGGAGTTGAACAAAAGTTTCGACTTTCGGCTAGTTTGCTTGGGTAGCTGTAATCACAATCTCATTGCTGGTCTTTCTGAAAGCGAACGAAAAAACATCATTTTTTTCAAGCGATTCCCATTTAATTATTTCAAAGCCCTGTTTTATGTTCTAAAATTCAAACCTAATGTCATTGTTACTTCTTTGTGGAAAGCCACACCTATAGGCATTTTGACAAGGTTGATCCGACCTAAAACAGCGTATGCTGAGTTTATACACAACTCTATTTATTTTCATTTTTTCGATAAACTATTTACAAAATTAGCCTTAAAATCGGCAGATGTTGTTTTTTGCGACTCTATTTCTGCAAAAAAATTCGTAAAAAAACAAGGCGTTAAAAAACCAATTGAAATCATTTCTTTTTTAAGATTTCAATCATCAAAACAATGGAATTCCAAACTGTCTATTTCTTTAAAAGCCTTGTTTATTGGGCGTTTTCACGAACAAAAGCGTATCGATCGCTTGGTAACTTTAGTGAAGAAACTGAACGATGAAGGATTGAATTTTGAAGTTGACTTGTTTGGACGAGATGACGGGACGATGGATTTGGTCAAAAATTTAATCAAAGAAAACCAGTTAGAAGAAAACATTTTTTTGAAAGGCGAAATCGCATCAAGCAAAGTGCAAGAATTATTTTCAAGCTACGATTTTTATTTTCAAACCAGCGAAGTGGAAGGTATGGCAATGTCGGTGGTTGAGGCTATGCAACACGGCTTGATATGCGTTTTGACCAATGTAGGCGAAATTCGCAATTATGCTAAAAATGGAGAAAACGCGGTAATAATAAGCGATGATTTTAATTTAACACCAACGATTGAGCAATTGAAAAAAATCGTTAGCGATATAGATTTGGCAAATAAAGTTTCTGAAAATGCACATTCGACATTTGCCAACCAAAAAGATTTTGCAAGTTCATTAGTTGAAACCATAAATAAATACCGATGAACCGTTGTAAACCATATTTGTTTTTCATATTTTGCTGTTTGGGTTCATTAGCTTTTGCCCAGACAATAAACCATAAACATCAAATTTTAATTTTGCAAGGCGATGGACTGGCTAAAGACACAGTTCAAGTGGGTGGACTCTTGGATGCCAGTAATACAACTACAAAGGGTTTTCAAAGTTTTGTGCGAAAGTTCGAGCCGTTGAAGAAAATCTCTATAACGAACAACTCTACAAAACCATTAATTTCGCCAAGAATAGTGGTTAATAATATAAATTTTTTTGATGAACAGAAAATGTTGGATGGTATTCTGGCTTCAAGCAACTCTCTAATTGATACCCTGTTTGCGATTTATACGTTTGTGAAAAATAATATTGTTGGTAGATTTGCACCGAGTCAAGATGCTTATGACAAGTATAAGGCTATTTTTGTCTATGGGTATGCAAGTTGCAGCGGTTTTGCTCGGAATATGTGGTGGATGTTGCAGGCATTGGATATTCCTACAGAGCAAATTCTGCAAACTCATCATCATACCGTGCAAGCTCTTGTGAATGGAAGATTTCTTCTATTTGATGGACACGAACAAGTTTTTTACAAAAAATTATGCAATAACGCGATTGCCGGATTAGATGATATTATTAATGATAAATTTCTGATAAGAAGAACCAGACACCTCAGCGGAACAATATATGATTATGATCGAGACCTTTTCACATCATTAATTTATGATGTGCCAAACACAGACGGTCGTAAGTGGCGGCCTCCTTATAGTTTTGATTTTGTGCTTAGGCCAGGAGAAAAGCTGATTTTCGATTATTCTGAGCCTTCTTTGATGCATCAACTCAACGACAGGTTGGGATGGGGATTCTCGTACTTGGAAGATGTGAAATATATTATATCAAACAGTATACATTTGTATCGTCAAAACTTCCTAAATGTAAATTTGAGTTATGTGCTAAACGATACGTTGAATCTAACAATAAAAACCCAAGAGGGGCGTCCGAATTTTCACCCGCGAAACGGAAACACGCAGGGGAAATTTGTTATAATGTTTGATTTGCCTTTTCCGGTTTTGGACATTAACATAGTTGCACACTTGTATCAAGCCTCAACGAATGATAGTATATTCATATACTATTCTATAGATAGTATTAATTGGATGCGTGTTCACACATCACAACAAACAGGACAGTTTGTTGATTCTGTCAATTTGCATGATAAGGTTGCCCCCCTCGAAAAAGATGCTTTGTATCGGTACTTTCTTAAATTTCTGTTTCATCCAAAAGATTCTGCTTGGGCTTCCGGAATAGACTCTCTGGTTGTGAAAACAACGTTTCAATGTTCCCGATTTTTTCTTCCAAAGTTCAGATTAGGCAAAAACACAATCAAATACACCGATGCCAACGGAAACGATCCGTACAGAAATGCAGAGGTGACTATTAAGTGGCAAGAATCGTGGGAAAACACTCCTCCAAATAGACCAGCGGCTCCGGTTTTTCCACTACATCAAGCAAATGTAGACAGTCTGTTTTTTGCCTTCAAATGGGAAGTGGCAACCGACGATGATGGTGATGAAATTGTGGACTATGAATTTATGCTATCTCAAGATAGCCGTATGCTGTTTCCTCTTTCGCCCAATTTTAATCGTCGTATATCTACTTTTGGCGAAGATTCTATTCGACCATATTTCAAAGTTGAAGAAACCGGTTGGCTCAACCACGGAGAAACTTATTATTGGCGTGTTCGAGCAAAAGACGCTCGCGGTGCTTGGAGCGAGTGGAGCGACACTTGGTCGTTTACACCTCACGGTGTGATGCGTCCGGTAAACGGAAAAGCAGAAATCGTAGGGCAATCCATAAAATTAAGTTGGGAACGAAATCCAATCGGAAATCAACCCGATTATTTTGTGATTTATGCTTCCAACGAAACAAGCGGATTTTCTCCAAGCGAACAGACTTTTTTTGCATTCACTGATTCCACTTCGTTTATCATTCCCTTCGACAAAGATGTTGCACCATTCAGTTTTTTCCGCATTACCGCACGAGATACGTTTGGACAAGAAAGTCTAATTTCTGATGTTATCGCAATACCGTATCCTTTCATGTATGCAGCTTTCGATAGTGTTCGTCCGGGGCTATCGTTTTGCATGAATTTGTTTTCAAACACTCGTTTTTTTCCTTATTACCATTTCGGACATCGAAGCGTTTTATATGTTCCGGCAATAACTGTGGTGCAAAAACCCGACTGGTTAAATTATAATTCCACCGCTGGTATTTTATATAGCACAGACACTACTATTGCCTACTGGTTAGTGTATCAAGATTCTTCGCAACGTACAATTGTACTTTCTTTGGACGACGGATTGGGAGGAACTGCAACGCAAACTATCTTTCTTCAAACGGCAGAGGTAATCTACATTCGTGTAACAAACATAAGTCTTGACAAAGACAGCATATTATTGGACATTGGCGAAAGTGAAATTTTGACAGCAATTATTATTCCGGACAGCGCCACCAACAAGACTGTAACATGGATGTCCGACAATCCATATGTTGCTACTGTAAATGAAACCGGTAAAGTAACCGGTATTGCTGAGGGTGTTGCTACCATCACCGCAACCACCGAAGACGGTAGTAAGACTGCTGTTTGCAACGTAACAGTACAACAGAAATCAAACATACAGATTTCCTATGTTTCATCAATTGCCCGCACGTTTCCTAATCCAACAGACGGCATATTCACTCTGCAATTCGAGACTTCCGGTACGTACTTTGTTACCATAACCGACATAACAGGAAGGGTATTATTGCAACAATCTGTGAGTGCTCAAACCACACAAATAGATATAAGTCCGTTTTCAGCCGGTTTATATTTTCTAAATATCAACGATGGACGGCAAGTACATATTTTACGAATACTAAAGTATTAAATCCTATATCCAATGAATAGCGTATTAGTTACCGGAGGTGCCGGTTTTATCGGATCAAACTTGTGTGAAACCTTACTACAAAAGGGTTGCAAAGTTATCTGTTTAGATAATTTTATGACCGGAAAAAGAGAAAATATTGAGTCTTTTTTGAATAATCCTAACTTTAAACTAATCGAGGGTGATATTCGAAATCCGGAAGATTGTCAAAATGCTGTCAAACGTGTTGATTACGTATTGCATCAAGCTGCGCTCGGCTCGGTTCCGCGTTCCATTAAAGACCCGATTACAACAAACAATGTAAACATTGATGGTTTCGTAAATATGCTTGTTGCTGCTCGCAATGCAAAAGTTAAACGGTTTATTTATGCTGCGTCTTCGTCTACCTATGGTGACTCTAAATCTTTGCCCAAAGAGGAAGATATTATTGGTAAACCTCTTTCGCCCTACGCAGTTACAAAATATGTGAACGAACTTTATGCCGATGTTTTTTCAAAAACATACGGATTGGAATGCATCGGATTACGTTATTTCAACGTGTTTGGTCGGCGACAAGATCCGGATGGAGCTTATGCCGCAGTAATCCCTTTGTTTGTGAAACAACTTATGAATCATCAGTCACCGATCATCAACGGTGATGGCGAATATTCACGTGATTTCACATATATCGACAACGTGATTCAAATGAACTTATTGGCACTCGAAACAATAAACACAAACGCTGTAAATACCGTATACAACGCCGCTTACGGCGAACGAACAACATTAAATCTGTTAGTTCAATATTTAAAAAAATACTTGTCAGAATATGACCCAAAAATTGCTAACATTGCCGTTATTCATGGACCGGAACGCTTAGGAGATATTCCACATTCGTTAGCATCTGTGGATAAAGCAAAAAAATTATTAGGCTATGATCCTAAGTTCAACATGAAACAAGGACTAAAAGAAGCCGTAGAATGGTACTGGAATAATTTACGCTAAAAACAAAAACATATGGAAATTAAAATTGCAGTTATTGGATTAGGCTACGTTGGATTACCATTGGCACAGCTTTTTGCGACCAAATATCCGGTCGTCGGATTCGATATCAATTCCAATCGCGTAGAAGAACTACAAAACGGTGAGGATTCAACTTTGGAAGTTGATTCGGATACCCTAAAGTCTGTCCTGATAAACAATCTTTCCGGACAATTTACCAAAGGTTTATTCTGCACAACTTCGGTAGATGATGTAAAAGACTGCAACCTTTATGTTGTAACGGTTCCGACTCCCGTTGACAAGAACAATCATCCCGACCTAACTCCGTTGATAAAAGCGAGCGAAACAATAGGATCTGTTTTGAAAAAAGGTGATATTGTTGTTTACGAATCAACCGTATATCCGGGTGCAACCGAAGAAGATTGTGTGCCGATACTCGAAAAAAAATCAGGTTTAAAGTTCAATAAAGATTTTTTTGTGGGATATTCGCCCGAAAGGATTAATCCCGGCGATAAAGAGCGTACGGTTGAGAAAATTGTAAAAGTTACTGCCGGTTCGACAAAAGAAATCGGTGAAAAAGTAGATGCCATTTACAAATCGGTCATAACCGCCGGAACTTACTTGGCAACATCTATCAAAGTAGCGGAGGCGGCAAAAGTCATAGAAAATTCTCAGCGAGACATTAATATCGCTTTTGTAAACGAATTGGCAAAAATCTTCAACCGAATGGGTATTGATACGCAAGATGTGTTGGCTGCGGCCGCTACCAAATGGAATTTTTTGCCGTTTAAGCCCGGACTTGTGGGTGGTCATTGCATTGGTGTCGACCCATACTATTTGGCACAAAAAGCACAAGAATACGGCTATCATCCCGAAATTATTTTGGCAGGACGGCGAATGAACGACGGCATGGGCGAATATGTCGCCAAACAAGTGATAAAAGGCATGATCAAGCGGAATCAAAACATAAAAGGATCTAACGTTTTGGTTCTAGGAATCACATTTAAGGAAAATTGCCCGGACATAAGAAATTCAAAAGTGATTGACGTTGTCAATGCGTTGAAAGATTATGATGTGAATGTTGATGTTTACGATCCCCTAGCCTCTTCAGAAGAAACAAAGCATGAATATGGCATAGATATTTTGAATGGAGACACAACAACACTTAAAAATCAAGCCTACAATGCTGTCGTACTTGCTGTTGCACACAACGATTTCAAAACAATAAACATTCGGCAATTATTGAAAAAAGATGGTTTTGTTTATGATGTAAAAGGTGTTTTGGAAAATTATGATGAACGACTATAGCGAAAATTTATTCAATAAGTTTTTTGAAAAATGTGCGGAATAGTAGGTATAGTAAAAAAAGCAGGGCTTGTTGAGGGGCCCGAATTAAAAAAAATGTCGGACAAACTCACACAAAGAGGTCCCGACGCAGAAGGTTTTTACTGTCACAAAAATGTAGGACTTGGACATCGGAGACTATCAGTTATTGATGTAAGTTCCGGTAATCAACCAATCTTTAACGAAGACAAGTCCATTGCCATTGTGTTCAACGGCGAAATCTACAATTTTCAAGAACTCAAGCAGGAATTGCAACAAAAAGGACACACATTTTATACGCAGTCCGACACAGAAGTCATTATACATGGTTATGAGGAGTTTGGTATAGAGCGTTTGTTGAATATGCTCGAAGGAATGTTTGCTTTTGCTATTTATGATTCAAATGCGGATACATTATTTATTGCCCGTGATAAATTCGGCGAAAAGCCACTTTATTACTTCCAAGACGATTCAGCCTTCTTTTTTGCGTCCGAACTTAAAGCTATTAATCCTTTCATAGAAACAAAGCATATTGACCCGATGGGTTTGAATTTGTTTTTGTCGCTGTCCTATATTCCAGCTCCTTATACCATCTACAAAGGTGCTCAAAAATTAAAGCAAGGACATTATTTGAGCATACATAATTTCGAATCACAAGACTATAAATATTACGATATTTTAACCCAAAACATTGGCGAAAAATATACTGATATTGAAGCTTGCAAAACGGATTTAAGAAACCTGTTGGAAAACTCCGTAAAGCAAAGAATGGTCGCAGATGTTCCGGTTGGAGCTTTTTTGAGCGGGGGTATAGATTCGAGTATTATTGCAACATTGATGAGTCGATTTTCAGAAAAACCGATAAATACTTTTACAATCGGTTTTAGAGAAAAGGAATACGATGAGAGCATGCGGGCACAAGTTATAGCCGATCGTATTAAGTCTGAACATACGGTTCATTATTTGGGCTATCAAGATGCCCTGCATATTTTGGATGATATTATTTCGTACTATGATGAGCCTTTCGGGGATTCGTCAGCTATTCCGTCTTTTTTCGTTGCCAAACTTGCAAAAGAAAAAGTCGATGTGGTGCTGACGGGCGACTGTGCCGATGAACTGTTTGGAGGATATGACAAATATCTAGCACCGTTTTATGTTCAAAAATTTAACAATCTTCCCTTGTGGGTTCGGAGTTTATGTTCTCAATTTGTAAACATTGTACCTCACAGCCGTTTTACGAATGTTCTTTTGAGAAAAATGAAAAAGGTAATCAGAAATGCCGAATATTCGGATTTCGATTTGCATTACAGCATGATGTGCTTAAGTTTTTCAGATAAGGAGCGCAGAGAATTATTAACAAAAGATTGGAATGCAGATATCAAGCCACACATAAAAAATGTGTACGATCATTATCAAAATGGCAGTATGATGGAAAAAGGATTCTATACAGACCTGAAAGTTGTGCTCGAAGGCGATATGTTTGTTAAAACGGACAGAGTGTCTATGATGAACTCGTTGGAAACACGAGCACCCTTCATTGCATCATCAATTGCCGAAATGGCCTATCGTATGCCGGTAAACTTCAAAATCAACGGAAAACAAAAAAAGTTTATTTTGAAAGAAGCGTTTAAAGATATTCTTCCTCCTCAAACCTTGAGATTTGCCAAAGCCGGCTTCGGTGTTCCTGTTGACCATTGGTTTAGAAAAGATTTGAAAGACGGACTCATTCAAATGCTAAGCAAAGAATTTGTGGAACAGCAAGGATTATTTAACTATGCTGTTGTTCAAAAAATTGTTGACGAACATTTACGAGGAAAAGAAAATCACAAAAACAAATTGTGGAATTTGTTTGTTTTTCAAAAGTGGTATATGAAAAATATAGTGTAGAGCAAAGTCATATCCATGAAAAAATTATTTATAGTTGTAAATGTGGACTGGTTCCTTTTGTCTCACAGGCTACCTATAGCATTGGCGGCAAAGGAACAAGGATATGATGTTACCATCGTTTGTGCCAATACCGGGCATAGGGAAAAAATAGAAAGTTATGGATTTCGTTTTATTGATATTCCTTTTGAGCGTTCGGGAAGCAACCCTATTCATGAACTAAAATGTGTTTCTCTGCTGTATAAATTATATCGGAAGCACAAGCCCTGCATTATACATCATGTTACATTGAAGGTATGTTTGTTGGGTTCGTTAGTGGCAAAAATGCTTGGACATAAAAATGTAGTAAATGCCATTAGCGGATTAGGCTATAATTTTACTGGAGATAGAAATGGGTTGACACAGCAAATTATGCGTCGTATGATTCCCATTGCGTTTAAGTCAAAAACGTTTCGTTTTATCCTTCAAAATCCTGAAGATGTTGACTTCATTAGCAAAATGAAATTGGTCCCAAAGGAAAATATAATACTGATCAAAGGTTCTGGAGTAAACTTATCCAAATATTCTTACACGAAACTACCACAAACCGATAAAATGCAATTTTTATTTCCTGCACGTATGTTATACGATAAAGGATTGGGAGAGCTTATTGATGCCGCAAATATCTTGAAGTCAAAAATAGAAGACAAAGCAGAATTTATCCTAGCAGGAGATTGCGATCTTGAAAATCTCGCTACAATTCAACCCTATGAGCTACAAAAAAAAATAGACAGTGATTACATTAAATGGATAGGCTTTCAGAAAGATATGATTTCTGTTTATCAACAGTCATCGGTTGTCGTGCTTCCTTCTTATCGAGAAGGATTACCCAAATCGTTGATAGAGGCCTGTGCCATTGGCCGCCCCATAATTACTACAGATGTACCTGGCTGTCGTGAATGTGTGATAGATGGTTATAATGGTCGTTTGGTAGAAGCCAAAAATGTAGAGGCTTTGGCATCTGCAATACTTGAATTTGTTGAAAATAAAAACTTAATGGAAATGTATTCACAAAATTCGAGGTTATTAGCGGAGAAAGAGTTTTCCATAGAAAATGTGGTTAATAAAACCATAGAAATATACAGGACGTTGTCAAGAATTTAAATAATGAATATACTCATCACTGGTGCATACGGATTTATCGGAACTAATTTATCAGACTATCTCCGAGAACATCACACTCTTTTAGCATTGGATGTGTTGAAACAAGAGTCTGATGTTTATTCTCATTACTATTCGTGGAACGACTTGAATATATTGCCATGGGATAATTTAGATGTAGTTATCCACTTAGCCGGCAAAGCCCACGATATTAAGAATAAAAACGGAGACCATATCTATTTTGACATTAATACCGACTTAACAAAAAAAACATTTGACTATTTTTTACAGTCAAAAGCCAAGCAGTTCATCTTTTTTAGTTCTGTGAAAGCTGTTGCAGACATAGTCGAGGGAGATTGTTTGACCGAAGATGCCGCTCCAAAACCGATTGGAGCTTATGGCGAAAGTAAAAGAAAAGCTGAAGAATACATGCAAAGCAAAAAATGGAACGAAAAAAACGTGTATATTTTCCGTCCTTGTATGATCCACGGACCCGGAAATAAAGGAAACCTGAATTTACTATATCGCTTGGTAAACACAGGGCTTCCATATCCATTGGGAAGTTTCGAAAACAAACGTTCTTTTTTGAACATACAAAATTTGTCATATATTGTTGAACAGTTTATAACACAAAAGCCCGAGTCCGGAATTTATCATTTAGCTGACGACAAGCCTATTTCGACAAACAAACTAATAGAGTTGATCGCAAAGACAGCAAATAAAAAAGCAAGAATTTGGAAAATCAATCGTTCCTTTATTACCGCAATGGCAAAAATCGGAACTTTTTGCAAACTTCCATTCAACGCCCAACAATTACAAAAATTAACAGAAAACTATGTTGTGTCTAACAGGAAAATGAAGTCGGCAATAGGAATAGAACAGTTGCCAATCAATGTTGAAGACGGCTTATTGCACACGCTCAACTCGTTTCAAAATACCACAAAACAATGATTTACAAAAAAATTTTTAAGCGCATAATCGATTTTATTTTGGCTCTAACTGCATTGCTGATTTTAAGCCCCATTCTTATTGCTTGCATGATTATCTTACTTCTCACCGGCGAACGCGAAGTGTTTTATTTTCAAAAACGAATCGGCAAAAAAAATCGACCGTTTTATATTTGGAAATTTGCAACCATGCTTAAAAATAGTCCGAATATCGGAACAGGGACCATCACGACACGCAACGATCCTCGTGTATTGCCATTCGGTGGTTTTTTGAGAAAAACCAAAATAAACGAACTTCCGCAAATTTTCAATGTCCTGTTAGGTTCTATGTCGGTAGTAGGACCTCGGCCTCTCGTAGAAAAACATTTTGAGATGTACTCTGACAAAGTGAAAGAGAAAATAGCAGATCTAACTCCGGGTATTACCGGCATAGGCTCTATTGTTTTTCGAGACGAAGAAAAGATTCTATCGCAAGGGGGTGATCCCAAAGAAATTTACAAAGAAAAAGTTGCTCCTTACAAAGGCGCATTAGAACTTTGGTATCAGAAAAATCTCTCTTTTTCCGTAGATGTCAAAATTATGATTCTGACTTTTTGGGCTATCCTTTTTCCAAAAAGCGAACTTCACTACAAGTGGTTTAAAAATTTACCTACAAAACCCGATTATTTAACATGATAAACATTCCTCAATTTATTGCTGCAAACATTACGTTTCGCGACAAAAGTATGTTTGCCGAAGATATCGAAGCAAACAAAGAAAAATTACGCACAGAAGTCGAAAACAAGTCTGTTTTGGTTATCGGCGGTGCCGGAACCATTGGAGCTTCGTTTATTCGTGCAATTTTGAAGTTTAAACCTTCAAAACTTTTTGTGGTTGACATCAACGAAAACGGACTAACCGAGCTCACTCGAGATTTGAGGAGTACCGCGGATGGCTACGTTCCTGAAAACTACGTAACTTATCCGATCAATTTTTCCGATTCCGTTTTTGAAAAGATATTCAAAAAAGAAGGTGGATTTGATATTGTCGCTAATTTCTCGGCACACAAACACGTTCGTTCGGAAAAAGACCTTTATTCTGTTGAGGCCTTGCTCAAAAATAACGTTACCAATGCACGAAAACTGCTTGATTTGTTAATAGCATTTCCGCCAAAACATTTTTTCTGCGTTTCCACAGATAAAGCTGCCAATCCGGTTAATATCATGGGCGGCTCGAAAAAAATCATGGAAGACATGATTATGGCCTATTCAACAAAGTATCCCATCACAACAGCACGTTTTGCCAATGTTGCATTTTCCAACGGATCGTTGTTAGATGGGTTTATTCAACGTTTGTTGAAGCGACAGCCGTTATCTGCTCCTAACGATGTTCGGCGATATTTTGTTTCTCCGGATGAAAGTGGTGAAATTTGCATGTTGGCATGCATTCTTGGCAATTCAGGCGAGATTTTTTTTCCAAAACTGCAGCCCGAACAAATGCTCACGTTTTCCGAAATTGCCACAAGATTTCTCAATAATTTAGGTTATAAAGCCGTTGAGTGTGAATCCGAAGAAACTGCTCGACAAGTAGCAAAAAATCGCAGGGAAACAGACACGGATTATCCTGTTTTTTATTTCAATTCCGATACTACCGGCGAAAAAGGCTATGAAGAGTTTTTTACCGATACTGAGAGTGTCGATTTGGTGAATTTCCATGCATTAGGTGTAATTCAAAATGCGCCTAAACGCCCAGTATCGGAAATTGATGCCCTATTTTCAACATTAACAACGTTATTTCAAAATCCAAATACCAAAAAGGCGGATGTCGTTAGTGCAATGAAAGAGTTTTTGGGAAATTTTGACCATGATGAAAAAGGTAAAAATTTGGATTCAAAAATGTAGCCGTTTGTACAGTAATTAAAAATTTCGTATCTTTGTAAATTCAAAAATTAAAATATCATGTCAGAAAGCCCCACTCCTCAAACTCAAACAGAATCTAAAGAAATAGACCTGATCGATGTAGTCGGAAGAATATTTACTGGTATCGGACACGGTATTCGTGGCCTTTTCATGGGGCTCTTGCATTTTCTTCGCTTTACAAAAAAACATTTTTGGGTTTTGCTTATACTTGCCATTCTCGGGGGCGGGGGCGGTTATCTTAGAGAGCATTTACGAGATCCGTTTTTTCAGTCCGAAATGTTGGCTGAAGTACAGCTTATTCCAAGCGCACAAATCGTCGACCGCTTCAACAGCCTAAATTTACTGATTCGGGAAAACAACCCTCATGCCCTGGCAACAGTATTAAGTATTCCTGTTAATAAAGCAGAAAACCTTCTCCGTATTCATGCAGATAATATAGAACAGGAAAGAATTATTGTGTCGCAGCATCGTACAACAGACGCATCACAACGTATTATAATAGATACTATTACCGAAGAATTCGTTCGCATCCAAATTAGAGTTAGTAATCACACAGCTATTGACAATTTGGAACAAAGCCTTGTGTCTTTCATCGAAAACGAACCCTTCATAGAAGAACGCTTGACCGTTTTCAGAAGAAATAATCTTTTAATGCAAGAGGCTATCGAAACAGAAATTGAGCAATTGAGAGAATTTCAAAGAATAAACATCGAAAGAAGTCCGCTGGTCATGATTCCCGGAAATATGCCGTTGATGATTCAAAACCAAGAAGAAACTTATGTTGCAGAAATTTTAGAGTTGCAAGATCATCTTTTAGAGTTGCAACGCGGCCTCATGCTTACACGGCCATTAACTGTGATTCAGCCGTTTCTGGCACTTAAAACACCGGCAAACCGCACGCTTTTCAACATCATGCTTTCTGCTTTATTTGCCATAGCTGTAGGATATGTTGTGTTGCTGCTTCGCCAAAATTGGAAACACCTATAAATTATGATTTCAATCGCCGGAGACCTCGGTAGCGGGAAAAGCACCATTGCCAAACGTTTGGCAGAAGTATTGGATTATACTTATTTTTCAACGGGCATGCTTTTTCGTAAGCTGGCCGCCGAACGTGGTATGGACGCCTTGCAATTGAATTATCTTTCGGAAACCGATCTGAGTATTGATAAATACATTGACGACAATCTGCGTACAATTAATGACGGCAGCAATTCGCGGTATGTTTTGGACTCTAGAATGGCATGGTATTTTGTGCCGAAATCGTTCAAAATTTATGCAACAGTTCAACCGGAAATTGCCGCTCAGCGGGTTTTAAGCGATAAAACACGTTTCAACGAGCCTGAAGCCGCCGATTTGCAAGAAAGAGTCAAAACCCTTCTTGAGCGTCAAAACGTCGAAAATCGCCGTTATAAATCCATTTATGGTGTGGATTGTCTGGACTTGTCCAATTATGATTTGATTATCGACACGTCCGACAGTTCGGTAGAAATGTTGGTAGAGCAAATTCTGACAAAATATCGCGGGCATTTCGACTACGCTCAATGACCGCGACCGCACGGATGCTGAGCGTAGTCGAAGCACCGCGCATTGTTTCTGTCCAATTCAATCTGTTTTTTTAAATTCTCGAGATTGTCAAATGTTTTTTCTTTGCGGATAAATTTTTTGACGGCTATTTCCAACGTTTCCCCATAAATTTCCCGTGAAAAATCCAAGATATGAACTTCGGCCGTTCTTTCGGAAACCCCGAATGTAGGGCGGGTTCCAACATTCAACACGCCGATAAATGTTTCGTTTCCAAACTGCACATCTACTGCATAAACGCCATCCTCCGGCATTTCATCGGGTTTGAAAAATTCCAAATTCGCCGTCGGAAAACCCAATTCACGACCTATTTTACGGCCTTCGATAACTTTTGCCAACATTTATTGAATCGTTGAAACATACGGTTTTCTTGCAACCACAGAAGCTTCTTGCGGTAGAGATCTTACCAATTCATATATCGGAAACCATCTGCCCATTTCGGATCTAATCATTCGTGTTCGAGCATTGCCCAGCATTTCCATCAATTGTTCAAACGGATCTTTCTCTCTCGGAAGAGTCAAGATTCTAAAATTTTCTATCTCTGCGAGCTCTGCGGCTCTTGCAATGGCATCCTGCAACCCGCCGATTTCGTCAACTAAACCGAGGTTTTTCGCATCAATTCCACTCCAGACACGACCCTGACCGATTGAATCCACGTGTGATCTGGTCAAATTTCGACCGGCTGCAACCTGTTCGATAAACGTATAATAAGCGTTGTCGACAAATCGCTGCATTTTTTGGCGTTCAAACGAGGTCATCGGACGGGTCAAGTTCAGAAAATCCGAATGTTGATTGGTTGAAACGTGATCAAAAGTTACTCCTAATTTTTCGTTAAACAGTTTTTGTGTGTTCGGAATCACGCCGAATACACCGATAGAGCCCGTTATGGTTGTAGGCTGAGCAAAAATCACGTTTGCATCTGCGGAAATCCAATAGCCGCCGCTTGCCGCAATGCTTCCAAACGAAACAACAACCGGTTTTTTCTCCATTGCCGCCAAAATTTCTTGACGAATAATTTCAGACGTTATAACGCTTCCTCCCGGAGAATTTACGCGAAGAACAATTGCTTTTACTCTGTCGTTGTTTGCCGCACTTCGAATTGCACGCGGAATGTTTACCGTACCAATGTTGGTCGAACCTCCTCTGCCGTTTACAATTTCGCCTTGTGCATAAATCACTGCGATGCGGTCTCTGCTGCGTCCTCTTTCTCTTGCTACCGGAGCTCTTGCATAGCGTCGAAGTTCGATAAGTTCCAGAGCATCAAGACAACAGGCTTCAACTTTATCGGCGAGCATTCGCAACATTTCACCAGGTCCGGACAACACACCGTCAACCATATTTAATTTCTTAGCATCGTTTGGAAACATGGCTAATACTCCATCGGCAATACGGTTTAGTTCGTCCTTCGAAATATCGCGATCTCTTGAAATATCGGCAAGCATAGAATTCCACAAACAGTTGAGATATTGCTGGGTTTGTATGCGGTTTTCAGGACTCATTCGGTCTGCCATAAATGGCTCTACAGCACTTTTGAATTCTCCGTAGCGGACAATCTGCATGTCCACGCCCAATTTTTCGAGGGTGCCTTTTAAGAAGAAAATTTGGCTTGAAAGCCCCCGAAAATCCAAGATTCCTTCCCTATGGATATACACTCTGTCGGCAACCGAAGCCAAGTAAAACATGCCTTGCGAATAACTATTGCTGTACGCCCAAACGAATTTGCCCGATTCTCTGAATTCTTCAATGGTTTGACGCAGTTCTTGCAAGGTGGCTAAACTCGTAGGGTTTGCGTTGCTTAGATTCAAAAATATGCCGCGGATTCTGTCGTCTGTTTTTGCTCTTCGGATCGCATCCATTGCAGCATTCAAGCCCAAAGTTCCTGTGCCTCCAAACGATGGGATTGCTCCCTGCATCGCTCTATCGGGCATTTGATAGTCTAAGTTTATTTGTAAAATCGAATTGTCTTTTACTGTAACTTCGCCGGAGCCCATAGCAGCCATACCGGCGATTGCTCCAATCAAAAAGATGAAGAAAATAAACAGCAAGAGAACTCCGGCAACAAGGTTTGCCAAAACGAGTTTGAAAAATTGTTTCATAATGGTTGGTTTTGGTTGTAATTATTTTGCAAATATACAAAAAAAAAAACGAAATGCGATGCATTTCGTTTTTTTTCGTTTTTTGACTACGCCGGAATAACCGAAACGTAAGACCGTTTGTCGCGTTTTTTGCGGAAGTGAACCGTTCCGTCCACTAAAGCAAAAATCGTATGATCTTTTCCGATACCCACATTTAGTCCCGGGTGATGTGCAGTTCCACGTTGACGCACGATAACATTTCCGGCGATAGCTCGTTGTCCGCCAAAAATTTTCACGCCTAAGCGTTTACTGTGTGATTCGCGTCCGTTATTCGAGCTTCCGACGCCTTTCTTATGTGCCATAATTTTTTAATTTTTAGCTGATAGACTCAATTTGAATTTGTGTGATGTAATCACGATGTCCGGTGGTTTTACGATAACCTTTACGGCGTTTCTTTTTGAAGATGATTACTTTTTCTCCGCGAGTTTGCATAAGCACCTTCGCTGTAACTTTTTTGCCGGCAACGAATGGCTCACCAATGGTGATTTTGCCATTTTCGTCGGTCAGGAGCACGTTCTCAAACTCAACCGTGTCGCCTACTTCGGCGTCCAAACGGTGAACGAAGTGTTTTTGGTCCTTCGCAACCTTAAACTGCTGCCCTGCGATGTCAACAATAGCGTACATTTTAATAGGGTTTTTAATTAATTTTCCAAAATTGGACTGCAAAGGTACGAATTTTTTTTGGATTTACCAAATTTATTCACAATTTTGTGTTAAGTCTCACTTTATTTTCCGCAACGGAACAAGACTTGATACTAATCCGACAATTAGCACAATTGCAAATACAAGGAAAAAATCCGACATCTGAATTTGAACGGGATAAGCCTCCACGATAAAGCCGTCAGCGTTGGGAAGTTTCAAAAAACCGAAATGCTGTTGCAACCAAGTGATGCCGCCACCGATAAACAGACCGAAAAAACCTCCGACAAAGGCAATCATCATACCTTCCAGCCAAAAAATTTGCCGAAGCATCGGCGTTGAAGCACCCATACTCCGCAAAATGGCGATGTCTTTGCGTTTGTCGTAAATAACCATTAAGAGTGAACCTATCATATTGAACGTGGCGATGAGCAAAATAAACGATAAGATCAGAATAATAACCAAGCGTTCGGATTGCACAGCTTTATGATACAGTTCTTGTTGCTGCATACGATTTTTTACTGTAAATTCATCTCCGACAAGAGCTTGAATTTGTCGCTGAACACGAGATAATCTCGCATCGGACGTTAAGCCGATTTCAATTGCAGACCACTCTTCTTCCGCACCTATCAAATTTTGTGCAAATTCCAACGATGTGATGACAAATCGTTCGTCGTATTCCAAAATTGTGGAGAAACTTCCCGCCGGCAAAGCATAATCCACTGAAAAAGCATCGGGCGACATCATGTTTGCTATTCGTCCGCGTCTCGGTACATAAAATCCGATGGGTTCAAATGTATTTCTCGGATTGATGCCCATTGCGACAGCGATACCGTGTCCCACTACAGCAAAGGGCGTTTCATTAACCGACAAAAAAAACTCCCCGTCAACCATACGTCGATCCAAGTTTGTCAGTTGTTCAAAATTTTCGCCGACACCTTTAATGGTTGCGATAACTTGTCTGTCGTTATAGCGCAGCAAAACCGTTTCTTCAAGCACAGGTACAACGACACGAACGCCTTTTATTTCGGCGATTTTTTCAAGATCAATTTCATCGTAAAAAAAATATTTCCCTTCGACAACTTCAATTCTCAAATCCGGATCGAAACTGTTATACAAACTTTTGACCAAATCTTGTAGTCCATTAAGCACAGAAAGAACGATGATCAGCGCCGCCGTTCCAACTGTGATACTCACGGTTGAAATTCCGGAAACCCAGTTGACTAATCGGGATTTTTTGGCAAACAAATATCGCCTTGCTATGTAAAACGGAACTTTCACTATTCTTTCAGAAGTTCATCAATGCGTTCCATTCTGTCTAATGAGTCGTCTAAAAAAAACTGTAAATCCGGTACAACTCGAAGTTGATTTTTGACCCGTTCGCCGAGCAAGTAGCGAATTTCGGATTTTTTGGTTTGAATTTGTTTCAGTACTCCGGCTTTATCTTTGACTGCAAAAATACTCAAATTCACACGTGCGATCGACATGTCCGGCGTGACATTCACGCGTGTTACGCTAACCATGGTGTTCGGCACAATCACTTCACGAAGCAGAATTTCCGCCAGATCTTTTTGCAAAAGACTGTTTACTTTTTGTTGTCTGGTTGTTTCCATTTTGCAAAGATACAATTTTTTTTTCACGTTTCAATTTTTTTTTGTATCTTTGCACCCTCAATTCCGATTTTCGGAGCGAGGGGACCCTTAGCTCAGTCGGTTAGAGCAGTTGACTCATAATCAATTGGTCGGGGGTTCAAGTCCCTCAGGGTCCACATTAAAAAAGCCTTTCGAAATTCTATTCGAAAGGCTTTTTTAATTTTCCTAAAAAACTACTTTACACAACGAAGCTTCAAGCCATCGGCTCTGCTATCCCAATCACGTGGACCAACGGAACCAAGCTTGCTAAAAAACAAGTAAATTCCATAGCCGCAGTCGGTCGTTGACTGCGACCAGTAGTCGCCCCACGAATTTTGATGCCAAAGTGTACCTGTAGGGCCCGAACCTCCGCCAAAAGCACCTCCCCAGCGGTTGATGTAATTATCTATAACAAATTCAGGTCTATCGCCTCTGTTTCTACCGGTACCGCCCATGGCAATATCAAGGTCGATAAAATCCTGCATGGTTGGAACTCGCCAAGGATACGGGCAAAGTTGGTCTCTCAATTCATACACGGCTTGCCAAGAAAACAAGTCGCCCTTGAAACCCGGATTTGAACGGCAGTCAACATGAAACGTCCACACACCTTCTTCTTCTGTACCTCCTTTAAACGTAGTTTTTTGGCAGCCACTTGCCGTAACGGCATCAGACCAAATTTGAGTAAGTTCATCTCTGCCTCTGATTGTCCAAGTGCTATCGGTGGCAAAACTCACTACGCCAAGACTTGTCAACCATTGACCATCAACAACAGTACCTGTAGGTTGATAGAGCATTGTGTCTATAAACACAGTATTGTCTACATCTGTGATAGCGTGCTCAATACCATTTTGTCCTTGATGGACAAACATCATATTGTTTTGTTGTGCAAAAACGCTAAACGAAAGCGCAAGCACTAGAATTAACGGTAAGGTTTTTTTTGTCATTTTTAGTTTGTTTTTTTAGTTTATTTTTGGTTCAAGATAAGTTCAGAGGATTTTTTCGTATGATTTTAAGTAGAAGTTTGTATATGTTTTTATCACGATTATTAAATCTAAATTCACACTTTTTGATATGCAAAGATAACACTTTTTTTTGGATTCCACGAAATTTTGTTAAACGCACCTTAGCCAATCCCCAAAAGTTTTCAATTCCGTTGATATGATTCCGTCCTTTTGCAAACTCATTTTCGCCTTCAAATCATAGCAAAAATACAGCAAGGATGATAGGGGCAGGTAAACCCCGCCCCTACGATTTATCTGACACAGCGGAGTGTTACCCCCCAACTTTTAGAGGTATTGTATTGAGGGTAAGCGTCATAACTAGTTAAGAGTAGGCTCGATGCACTCGAGGAACTATTCTCCGTAGACGTCCAGTAAAGCGAACGGGAAGCTCCAATATTACCTGCGCGAGCGGAGAATCGAACACCGCCCCAACGGCCGCCAACTTCCGGATTACCTGTAGTTCCTGTAGCAGACATGTATCCGGTATCGTTGTGAGGAACACCTGTTCCCACTGGCGGCACAACAAATCCAAGGTTTTGATGTAAGTCTACAAAATCCTCCATAGTTGGTACTCGCCAAGGTGCAGGGCAAAGCACATCGGCAAATCGCACCACTGCACACCATGAAAAGAAATCTCCCGTAGGGCTCGTGGAACGATTAGTAACACTGAAGCGTGTTTGACGACAGTCGGCACTGAAGTTACCTTCTGTTCCGCTATCAAATTCATCGTAGCTGTTGTTATCGTACCCTTTAGCACAGACCGTGGCAAATACAGCACCCGACCAAGTTTGTGTAGGACGACCGCCGGTGCCATTGATGGTGGTGGTTCCGCTGTTGATGTTTGTGTTAGAGGCGCTACCCCAAGTGATGGTGCCAAGGCTTGGACCCCAACCGGGTACATCTTGGTTGCAGCCATTGGATAGAACCGGCAATACGGTATCACGAACACAGCGGAGTACAAACCCGGAACTCTTAGAATGGTAGGCCTGAGGGAAAGCCTCATCAGGAATAAGGAGCAGGCTGAACGCACTCGAGGGATCGTCCCTCTCTGTAGACGTCCAGTAGAGCGAACGGGAAGCCCCAATATTGTTAGCATGAGCGGAGAACCGAACACCGCCCCAAGTGCCACCAACTTGTTCAGTAGCAGACAGGTATCCTGTATCGTTGTGAGGAGCACCTGTTCCCACCGGCGGCACAACAAATCCAAGGTTTTGATGTAAGGCTACAAAATCCTCCATAGTTGGAACTCGCCAAGGCGCAGGGCAAAGCTCGTCGGCAAATCGCATCACTGCACACCATGAGAAGAAATCTCCCGTAGGGCTCGTAGGACGATTAGTAACACTGAAGCGTGTTTGACGACAGTCGGCATTGTAGTTGTCTTCTGTTCCGCCATCAAATTCTGTTCCGCTGATCTCGTCTCCTTTATTACAGGCCGTAGCAAATACAGCGCCCGACCAAGTTTGTGTGGGGCGACCGTCGGTGCCAATGACAACAGAGATTCCGTTTTCGATGTTTGTGTTAGAAGTACTACCCCAAGTGATCGTGCCAAGGCTGTTGCCCCAACCCGGAGTATTAAGATTACAGCCATCCTTTGGAGGCGGCATTATCGAATCTCGAACGCATCTTACGGCATATCCGTGGTTTCTAGGGCTACCGCCGTTTGGCCAGCTATTGTTATTGAAGCTCAAGCGATGCGATTGGGTGCCGATTTCTGCAGATCTAAATGTTGACGACCAATATGTAGAGGCAGTCTGATCCATTCCTTGTGGTCGTGCACTACCTGTCCATCTTGCACCTTGCCATATTCCTCCGAATGTCGGAAGAGCCGGGCTACCGGGGGATGGACCTGTATAGGTTCCTGTCGAACCTCCTTCAACCATACCACCTGCACTTGGAGGCAGAATAAGTCCAAGATTTTCGTGCAAGACTTCAAAATCCTCTCTTGATGGCACACGCCATGGATATGGACAAAGTTTATCTCCAAAACGTACTACGGCACACCACGAGAAGAAGTCTCCGGTAATACCGGCAGCTCTGCCTTCATTGGCTGTGTGTAGCGATTGGCGGCAATCTGCACTGTAGCTACCGAAAACACCTCCGTCAAAATAAGCGATATCAGAAACATTAGTACCTTTTGCACAAGCCGTAGCGAACACTGCGCTCGACCAAATCTGTGTTGATCTTCCACCTGTTCCGTCTATTGTAACTGTACCTTCTTCTATGTCTGTGTTGGTTGTATTACCCCATGTGATTGTTCCCAATCCGTAAGGACCCCAACCCGGTATGTATGAATTACAGTTTGGACAACTCAGAGAGCTTACAACTATCGTACCGGTAACCCTCGCCGTATCGCAACCGTTGGTTGGATCTGTTGCAAGGATTTCGAAGATGAAGTAGCCCCATTCGACAGTTGCACCGGTTATTGTTCCGGCTGTTAAATCAACTGTGATTCCTATCGGTGGGTTTGCCATTGCTGTCGTGTCTTCTCCGTCGAGGCTTACGCGAACCCAACGTACGTCGAGGTTTTGGGCTGTACCCAATGTGTTTGTATCCAATTCAAATATGATTGGGAGTATCGGGTCTCCATTGCAGACTGCCTGATCTAATGTACCTTCTTCGCTTGTGAGGAGGATTATATCACACTCGTAAGTGCGAACACAGCGGAGTGCAAAACCGGAATTTTTATCGTTATCGTGCTGCGGCCATGCTCTTGTCTCATCAATGACCAGATGACGGGCTGCTGTTCCAGAGGACTGGGTAGACGACCAGTAGAACGAATACGCATTCAAGAGATTCGTAGCGTGACCTGTAAATCGAGCACCGCCCCAAATACCGCCGACATTCGGATCAGAAACGGTTCCGGAAGTAGGTATGTATACGCCGGTATTGTCGTGGGCAGTGCTGCTTCCCTGAGCAGGCAGAGTAAACCCAAGATTTTGATGTAAAATTGCGAAATCTTCAGTGGTTGGAACTCGCCAACCGTCCGGACAAAGCAGATCGGCAAAACGCATCACAGCACACCAAGAGAAGAAATGACCGGTGAGGTTGGTGTTGGCAGAACGGCAATCAGCGTTGAAATTGCCGGGTAGTCCACCTTCAAACTCTGTCTTGTCACAAGCTGCGGCAAAAACAGCACCCGACCAAACTTGCGAAGGTCTTCCGCCCGTTCCATGGACGGTAGTTCTGCCGATTTCGATATCCATATTGGAAACATCACCCCAAGTGATATTACCCAAATCGGAGAAACCCGGTCTCACCCAGCCCGCTGTATCTAAGTTACAGCCACTCATGTCTGCGCTGATGCTTCCTGTTACCGATACAGATGTACACAAATCTCCAATAGTTGTTATCGTAAACATATAGACACCGGCATAGGTTGGAGTACCCGAAATGGTAATCGGGTTTGTTGTCAAGTCTGAAACCGTAATGCCTGCAGGAGGTGCTGTTGTATTTTCTGAAGCCATCCAAGTTATGCTTACCGAATCAGCAAGTCCACCAAATGCGTAAGTGATGTCTGCGATAGCCGCGCCTAAGGATATGCTTTGGTTCGCTGTGGGGGCCGCACTTGTGAGTGAAAGTGTTTGTTCAATCATAGCAGCTACTACAGCTGTTCTTGCTGCAGACGCACAGAAGCCGTTGTGGGCTTCAGCCCAGAACGTAGTTGTTTCTGTAATGTTCGGTGTAATCCAATTTTCCTCCGAAGCTGTGATTCCGGTGTTTGGAGTGCCCGTAGTTAACGGATCTCCACCAAACTCAGCAGAGAACCAACGAATAGTTGTCGTAGACGGGTTCGCGATTGCAGAAAGAACTACTGTTCCTTCTCCGCAACGCACACTGTCCGTAACAGAAACCACCGTAGGTACTGCAAGAACAGCAACATGAACCGTATCGCTAAACATCGGCGGACAAACAGCACCCGGTCTCGAAATCATAACTCTGTACCAAAGGCTCGAAACTGCCGTGTTCGATATGGTATGCGAACTTGATGTTGCACCAAGGATACTATCGAACGTAATTCCATCCGTAGAACTTTGCCACTGGTAGGTGTGTGCCGGTGCAGAAGACATCGCCGTAACAGAAAGTACAACCGAAGTTTGATTGATACAAATCGTGTCTCCGACAGGTTGCTGTGTAATGACTGCATCGTCAACAACCGTGATCGTTTGGTAGAAATGTGCCTCACAACCGGTTTCATTGTTGGTTACCGTAACTCGGTATACTGTAGTTGCCGTTGGAATATCTGTACCTGAAAGTGTAAGATTTTGCCCTGTTGCAATATCCGTAGTATCTGTAGCAGTTGCAATGGCCCATTGGAACGATGGACTTGTACCTGCATTCGTGAACGTTGGAGAAATAACAATATCTCCGGTTCCAAACGGGTTGCAAATCGTTGAACTTGGCGTTACCGCCATCGCGCCGTCCAAATCAGGCATACCGCTTATTGCGGGGACATGCACAGTGACAGCACTTATACAACCATTTGCATTTCTAATGAAAACTCTGTGGTCACCTTGTGCAACACCTGTAAACGTTGAATCCGTTCCAAAGGTTATACTGTCGATCGAATATTCCATACCGGCAATTCCGGTCATGAAAATAATTCCGTTTGGATTAGTGTCCGTACAGTCGGAGTTTCCTATAATGCTGTCAATCGTCGGCGTTGGCGGAAGGCTGTTAACAGTAACTGTGATAACATTTGAAGCCGTATCTCCGCAGTCATTCAAGTGCATTCTGCGGAAATGAGTCGTTGTTATTAATGCTTCGGCTTGGAAAGTCGGATCGTTTGCAAGTGAGATGTCCCCCCAAGTTATGCTGTCGGTTGACATTTGCCATTGGTAAACATCTATCGCAGGATTTCCACCGCTTGCAGAAGTTACGTTTGTAAACTCGGCAGGTGTATCTCCGTAGCAAATGCTCTGATTTCCACCAATAACTCCCGGTGTAACGGCAGCAAAAATTGTGATGCTTCCGCTTGCTGTCAAACAAGTGGTTGCTGTTCTTGCGTAGATTTCGTACAGGAATACAGTTCCCGGAACGGCATTTGTGATGCTTCCGCTGATCGCAAGTGTTATTGGATCGAACGTTAAGCCTTCAGGCTGTAAAATTTGTGTTGTGTCTGTAGGAGTAGCTATAAACCAGCTGATAGCTGCAGACGTAACTCCTGCAGCGTTGTAAGTAATCGTTGTTATTGGATCTGTTCCGCAAATGGATTGGCCGTTTGAGCCGCTTGTTAGCGTTAGCGGATCACAGGTTGTCAACTCCAGATCACGAACGCAGCGTAAACCGAAGCCCCCAGATTTAAGATGGGCAGCCTGAGGCCAAGCCCACGCATTAAAAGCGTCCTGCTCAAGCCATAGTCTGAATGCATGGGTACGGTTAGCCATAAAAGTGTTCTCAGAAAGCGACCAGTAGCCTGTCGCATTCGCACCGGGAATAGCATTAGGAGCATGACCCATATATCGAATACCGCCCCAAATACCACCAAGCTGAGGTGCAGAAGCCCAGCCCGGGATAACACCAATGTAAGTATTTGGTATAAGATCTGCAGAAACATTAATCGAAGCCGGTCCATGACCCAAGTTTTCATGCAAAATAGCAAAATCTTCCATATCAGGAACTCTCCAAGGATAAGGACAAAGTTCATCGGCAAAACGCACCACAGCACACCAAGAGAACAAGTCTCCCGTTTGACTGGTAGAACGATTATCAACACTAAAGAACGTTTGACGGCAATCGGCATTGAAATTCGGAGTTCCGGCTCCGCCATTGAAAGCGTCATTGGCGGTAGTACCTTTGTTACAAGCCTCGGCAAATACACCTCCCGACCAAATTTGTGTAGGTCTGCCGTCTGTGCCATGTACAATGTGTGTTCCACTTTCGATATTGTTATTGGCAACAGTACCCCAAGAGATAGTTCCGAGGGTATCGCCCCAATTCGGTGTGTTTATATTACACCTCAGTGCTAAGAACTCACAGTCTTCAGCCGTAAATCTTGCAATACGTCCGCTTGCCGTTAAGCAAGTTGTGGCGGTTGTTGCATGGATTTGGTAGATAAACACTGCTGTAGTGGTCTCTGTGAAAGTTCCGCTAATCGTAAGTGTTGTAGGATCAATTGCGAAGGTTATTCCTGCAGGTTGAGCCACTTGTGTAGTGTCGTTGTCTGCTACGAGAAACCAGCTGATGCCTGCGGAAGTAACGCCTGTTGCATTGTAAACAATGTCTGCTATGGTAAGGGTTCCGCAAAGCGTTTGATTGGATGTTGTGTCATGACTGGTCAACGGTATAATATCGCAAGTTGTCGGATCTTCTGCATTTCTTACGCAACGCAGAGCCATGCCTGACCATATGGATTCTTCACGAGCAGGAGATACACTAAATGCACTGAAGAACAGACTGTTTGCATTGTTTGTAGACCCGATTGTAGACGACCAGTACTGCGAATTCTCAAGCCAAAAAACGCCCAGAGAATTTAACCGACCGGTAAACCAAGCACCACCCCAAATACCACCATTCGGCGAACTAACAGTTCCCAAATAAGTATTTGGCAGCATGGAAGCAGAACCACCGGGTGCCGGAACAACAGCATAGCCAAGATTCAAATGCAAAGCCTCGAAATCCTCCGTAGTTGGCACACGCCAACCGCCCGGACAAAGCACATCAGCAAAGCGCATAACCATACACCAATTCAACATATGACCACTAAAGTTAATATTAGGGCCGGAATTACGACAAGCGGCACCGAAATTACTAAACACAGCTGTCTCGCATCCCGGTGTTCTTACGGCATCCGACCAAACTTGTGTGCCAACTTCCCATGTTTGGTTAGTAGCAAAGTATGGTGTGCCCAACTCGAAAGTAAGCGGATTATTGTCACAGCCGGGACATGGAAGAAGACCTACATTAATCGTTCCTCTCACTCTCGCCGTGTCGCAAGTAGCTGCATGGTTGACTGTAAATATTTCAAAAATATAGTTTCCGGCTACGGTAATAGACGCACTAAAAATTGTATGCATAACTCCATTAAAGAGGAATCCCTCCGGCATGGCAATACTTACAGTATCCGCACCGTCGGCACTTACGCTCCACCAGCGGATAGCCGTAGTGTCAGCTACGCCCAAAGTACCTTCAACCAATTCAAAGGTAATCGGTACTATCTCTTGACCGAGGCAAATCGACTGGTGTAGTGTTCCGGCTTCACTTGTGAGGTGGAATTGGTCGCACTCGTAAGGGAGAACGCAGCGGAGGGCATAGCCAAGAGCCTTATTGTTCGCAAACTGCGGGCCCACGAAGCTCTGGCTGAAGTCCAGGAGGAAAGCAGTCGTCGCACTCTGCTCGGTAGAAGACCAGTAACCCGAGAGGAGAGTAGGCGTGGGATCAGCCGTCCAACCGGTAAAGCGAGAACCGCCCCAACGACTTTGCGGAGAATTAGCAGCAGAGGTTCCCATATAGCCTAAAGTGAGAGCACCGGTGGGAGTCTGTAGTGAAACACTACGATTTACACCTGTACCGCCCAAATTCAAATCCAAATCAATAAAATCTTGTCGAGTAGGAACACGCCAAGGAGCAGGGCAAAGCTGGTCGGCAAAACGCACAACAGCGCACCAAGAGAAGTAATGACCGGGAAAGGCATTGTTGCCAGCAGAATTTCTACAATCAGCATTGAAATTACCGGTTGTTCCGCCGTCAAATGCAGTTCTATCCTCACAAGCGGTAGCAACTACAGCATCAGACCAAATTTGAGTAGGTCTGCCACCGGTTCCGAGAATAGTCCAGGTATTAGCACTCGCAACAGAAGCACCTAAAGGACCCGGGCCCCAACCCGGCTCCGCATTGTTACACCCTGCCTGCCTTACATCGATTGTTCCGGTTAATGTATCCGAAGCCGGACAAATAGCAGTTCCAACCGTGGCAATGGAAAAACCAAAAATGCCTCGTTCTGTCGGCCTACCGCTGATTGTAATCGGGGTCGCCGTTAGCGAAGAAACATCAATTCCAGCAGGCGGCGTAGTCGCATTTGCCGTACCTGTCCAAGTTATGATCACCTCTGTTGCTGAACCACCACGAGCGTAGGTGATTTGCGTCATAGCAGAGTCCATAATAACGACTTGGTTGGCTGTTGCCTCTGCACTTGTAAGAGTAAGTGTATGCGGCTGAACAATCGTGACCGTATCACTGCCTTGTACTCCCCAACAACCTTCTGCCGAACGTGCACGGAAGAAGTATATTCCGTCTGCCGTCACTGTTTGCGATGTGGAAGCCGTTGTTGCGTCTGTTCCGTTGCTTGTGGTATTTTGCCAGAAGATTGTTCCGCCTGTTCCACCCGAAGCAGTCAAAACGGTTTCTCCGCAGGCAGGATCCGCCGTAACGGTTACGGTGTCAGGTGTCGAATGAACCGTAATCGATCCCTCGAACGTTATTGCAGGACATGTTCCGCCTGTCGGAGTTGTACTAATCGTGAAATTATAAACTCCCAGTGCTGCAGTCAGTGCAACCGTTCCTACGATTGAATCTGCAGTTGCATTTAGCCCTTCAGGCGCATTTGATGCCTGACCTGACCATGTAATGGTACCGCTTGTTGCTCCACCTGAAAATGCAAAGCGGATAGGATCTATCGCAGCACCTTGGCAAACAGTCTGATTGGTGTCTCCTCCGGTGTGTGTTATCACGTGTGGAGGAAGAACAGTTGCTACTACCGCTGTTCTTGCTGCAGACGCGCAGAAACCGTTGTGGGCTTCGGCGTAGAATGTAGTTGTGTTTGTAATGTTCGGTGTAATCCAGTTTGCGCCCGAACCTGTGATGCCTGTGCTTGGGTTGCCTGTAGTTAAAGGATCTCCGCTAAAACTAGTGGAAAACCAACGAATATTTGCCGTAGACGGATTTGCAGTTGCAGAAAGAACTACTGTTCCCTCACCGCAACGCACACTGTCTGTAACAGAAACCACCGTAGGTACTGCAAGAACAGCAACATGAACCGTGTCGCTAAACATCGGCGGACAAACAGCGCCCGGTCTCGAAATCATAACCCTGTACCAAAGGCTTGAAGCTGCCGTATTCGGTATCATATGTGAACTTGATGTTGCGCTAAGGATACTATCGAACGTAATTCCATCGGTAGATCTTTGCCACTGGTAGGTGTGTGCCGGTGCAGAAGACGTTGCCGCAACAGAAAGTACAACCGGAGGTTGATTGATACAAATCGTGTCTCCGACAGGTTGCTGTGTAATGACTGCGTCGTTAACAACCGTGATCGTTTGATCAAAATGTGCATAACAATTAGATGTAGGATTGGATACCGAAATTCTGTAAATTGTTGTAACTACCGGAGCTGTTGTAAGCGTAAGATTTTGCGAGGTTCCACCTGTTGTGATATTGTTAAATGTTGTACCGCCATCTGTCGAACTACTCCATTGGAACGTTGCTGTTGCATCCAAATTCGTAATTGCAGGAGCAATAACGATACTTCCGGATCCAAATGGATTACAAATTGTAGCACTCGGTGTTACCAAAATGCTGTCCAAATCAGGCATACCATCTGCAGTGCCAACGTGTACTGTAGCATAACTCACACAGCCGTTGATATTTCTAATGAAAATCCTGCGATCGCCTTGTGAAAGACCTGTAAACGTTGAGTCAGTTCCCCAGGTTATGCTATCTATCGAATAAGTAACACCCGGCACAGCAGTAATAAAGATAATACCGTTTGGATTCATATCCGAGCAGTCCGTATTCGGTCTAATGCTATCGGTAGTAGGCGTCGGAGGCAAAGCGTGGACATTAACCGTGATAACATTCGAGGCTGTATCTCCGCAGGCGTTCAAATGCATTCTGCGGAACCAAGTTGTATCTGTTAATGTTCCGGCTTGGAAAGTCGGATTGTTTGCAAATAAGATGTCGTCCCAAGTTATGCTGTCGGTTGACATTTGCCATTGGTACGAAGTACTCGCAGGATTTCCGCCGCTTGCAGAAGTTGCGTTTGTAAATTCAACAGGCGTATCTCCGGAACAAATGTTCAAGGTTATGCCGCCCGCTGAGCTAATTACGCCCGGTGTAACAGCAGCAAAAATGGTAATTGTTCCTCTTGCTGTCAGACAGGTCGTTGCAGTTCTTGCGTAAATTTTGTAGAGGAATACAGTTCCCGGAACGGCATCTGTGATGCTTCCGCTGATCGTAAGCGTTGTTGGATCGAACGTTAAACCTTCAGGCTGTGCAATTTGCGTTGTGTCTGTAGGTGTAGCTATAAACCAGCTGATTGCTACAGATTCAACACCTGTTGCGTTGTAAGTAATCGTTGTTATTGGATCCGATCCGCAAATGGATTGAACTTCACTTCCGCCGGTTAATGACAAAGGATTGCAGTTGGCTAAAGTGTCTGCTGTGATAGTGCGAACGCAACGGAGTCCGAAAGCTTCACTCTTAGCATTGGCGTTCGGTACCCATAGATTGCTAGCCCAAGTGTAGGTGAGATCATTGGCATGTGCAGCATCGAACTCGGTAGATGTCCAATACCACGAATTATCCGCCCCTGGGTTGGCTCCCCGACCTGTCCATCGAGCACCACCCCAAATACCGCCATTCGGCGTATTAGCAGTGCCCGTATAGGTATTTGGTGGCAGGAGGATCCAGTGAACAGGATAAGAAGGAATCTCTCCGGTAAGATTGGTATGCAGCTGCCTAAAATCTGCAGCAGAAGGTACTCGCCAAGGATAAGGACAAAGCGTATCAGCAAAACGCACGACCATACACCACGTGAAGTAGTGAGCGGTAAAGTTAGGAGCTCCAACAGAATTACGGCAATCTGCGTTGAAGCCCGGCGAAGTTCCGCCATCGAATGTTGTTCTTGTATCACAACCCGATGTTATTACAGCATCAGACCATTCTTGCGTAGGTCCGCCGTTTCTGCCGTTAACAACCCAAGTGCGAGTGCTCGCAAAGCCGGGTATGCCAAGCTCGAAACCAAGTGGATCGAGGTTACAGTTAACTGCCAAAATAGCACAATCTTCCTGCGTAAGAACCGTTATAGCGAACGTATCTACAAACATGCAGAATTCTGCGGTTGTGATTGTTACCGTAAGAATTGTATCTGCTGAAACGTTGTTGAGTGTAATCGACTGTGTCGTAGCACCATTGCTCCAAAGGTGATTTGCACCCGGGCGGGCGTTCAAAGTTATGTTTGTGCCTTCGCAGATGGTGTCTCTTTGCATACCGCCGATGCTGTCTTGGCAGAACTCTATGTCGCGAACGCAACGGACGGCAAAGCCGTTAGCCTTAAAGTTAATTCCTTGAGGTTCAAGAACTGTCGACCCTAATCGTAAGCTATGTGCTCGTATCGGGTCAGCATTAACAGGTGTAGATGACCAGTAGAAACTCCACGTAGTTGAAGGATTTCCCGAATAGCCGGTCGGACGAGAACCACGCCAAATACCGCCAATTTGCGGAGAAGTAGCAGTGCCGCTTGGACCGATGTACCAAACGGAAATTTGCTGACTCATGGTAAGTCCACCGATATCCGGAGAAGTGGAACTACGGTTTGCTCCGGTACCACCAAGTGCAATATCTAAGTTCATAAAGTCTTCACGGCTTGGTACGCGCCATGGGAATGGGCAAAGGTCATTTTCAAAACGCACCACAGCACACCAAGAGAAGAAATGACCATTATTAACACTTTGTGCTTGACGGCAATCAGCGTTGAAATTCCCGTCCACTCCGCCATTATACGCAGTTTTTTGACAAGCTTCAGCAAATACTGCGCCCGACCACATTTGTGCCGGTCTGTTATCCGTGCCCGGAATTAATGTTGTTCCGGTTTCTATGTCCGTATTGGAAGTAGTACCCCAACCAATCGTACCTAAACCGGCATCGCCCCAACCGGGCTCGTTTAAATTACAACCGCGCATACCTGCCATGATAGTTCCTGTCAGATATACAGAGTCACAACGCTTTCCAATGGTCGTTACCGTATAAGTAAAGATACCTACCTGTGTCGGTGCTCCCGAAATAATAACAATATTACTTGCCAATACCTGCATAACATCAATTCCCGCAGGCGGAGTATTGGTGTCTGCCGTGCCTGTCCATGTTACTCTTACAGAGTCGGCTAAACCGCCAAAGGCATAAACAATCTGCGTAATAGCAGAATCTACGCCAACACTTTGGAAGTCTGTGCCTTCGGCACTTGTTCTTGTAAGAGTCTGTGCAAGAATATATATGTCAAAAAATTCTTCTACAACACAATGCGAAGGAGTTGTAATCTTAACCGAAAACGTATCACGCGCAGTCAAGGCACCCGTGTTGATCGAAGGAGTTGTGGCTCCGGTGCTCCAAACGAATGCCGTGCCGGCTAAAGACACGTCAGCAATTAAAAGAATAGAATCGCCCGTACAAATCGTATCTCTGTTCATTTCGAGGGTATAAGAACTGCAATCCAAAAATTCGTTGCCCACAACCGTATTGTTAAGGAAAGTAACCTGATCTCCCGAAACCGCAAAACCGCTCACAGCAGCCTTGTTGTTGGCAATCACAGAGCTGAAAATCTCTGCATCGTCAACTACAAAAATTCCACCGCCTCTTCGGGCAGCAGTGTTGTTTATAATATAGCTGTATTCAAGTCTTGAGCCGGCAAGCATCAAAACTCCACCGCCGTACATTCGGGTAGGAATGTTTGCAATACCGTTTTGAATGGTAAAACCGCTCAAAAGAGAGTTTTCACTTAGAGTTACCACTGCAAAGTTCTTACCTGCATCAAGAATGGTTGTGTTTAGCGCAAAATTTCGTTGGCTGACGTCTGTTTCAGTGCCGGAAAAACCTCCGTAAACTCGCACTCCCTGCGGGATGACAAGCGTACTGTCAAGATTGTAAATACCTTCCAGAACCCAAAGCACTGTCCCGTTGCTTGCAGAGGGAACAGCAACTTGTAAAGGTGCTGTGTTGCCCCAGTCCGAACCGGAGTTGTCTCCGGAACCGGTAGGACTTACGCGAATAACTTGAGCAGGCAATGTCAGCACTGCAAATACCAGCATTATTAAAATTAACGACTTTTTCATTATATCTGTTTTTTTCATTTTCAATTCCAATTTCTCAATTCTCAATTCAAATTACTGCCAGTTTCTGCGTATTTGAATATTGTTATCTCTATTCCAAAGAGGTATAAAATAGTTCACCGAAAATTCATGCGAACCACGTTGAAACGGACGAATGATACCAAAATTCATATCAAACGAATAACCGACTCGCAAGCCCTGCATAATCTCAGCCATAAAAACCAAAGATACCGCACGCTGACCGCTCATAAAGTTCGCGCCTGCAAAAAAGCGGTTATCATAAACTAAGTTCGCACCAACACTAAGAGATACAGGCACAGTTTCCATGTAACGTACAAAAAAGTGAGGACGCAAGTCCAAGTCCTGGGTCAACGAAAAATTGTACCCTCCCATAACAAAAAACTGCCTGCGCATCTGAGAATGGACAGTGGTATCACGACCGTTAATCTGTCCACGCATAACATCAAATCGAGGATTTGTTAAATGACGAACAGAAAAACCCAAATAAAAATCCTCCGACTGAAAATACGCTCCCAAGTTCATATCAAACCTGTTGGTAACCTGTCTGCCTTCGCCAAAGCCAATATCCTCAGGGTCTTGAACAAAATCAAGCATGTTCCAATCCGTAACCGAATTAAACAGACCGGCTTGAACACCCAAACTCAAAAAAGTACCCTGTCCAAACATAATCTTATGAGCATAAGTAAGATTGGTCGTGTGAACAAATTGCGGACCCCAAACCTCACGTTGAAAAATAAAGCCCAAAGCATTGCGCTGGTTCTCAAACGGAGCATGAGCGTTAAAACTAATCAGTTTCGGAGAGTTAGGAATATTTATCCACTGGTGACGAACACTCAGATTGGCCGAAAACAAATCATAAGCACCCGCAAAACCAGGGTTGTAAATCAATTGATTACCGGCATACTGTGCCAAAGGTGTTCCCGTCTGTCCTCTAACAGCGACAGCCAAAACAAGGAAAGTTATTAAAATAACTGATTTTTTCATCATTTTTAATTTTTTCATTTTCAAATTTCAATTTATCTGCTTCTCGACAATCTGACAATAATCCAACCCGTAACAGTACTCATACCCTCGGCCTCAATAATATAGTAATACGTACCGTCAGGAACAAGTTGACCTCTACTGTTCATACCACGCCATACAACATCATTGTTGTTGTAGTTTTGAATCGTAGCAATCTCCTCGCCGTAACTGTTGATAATAGTGACACGATTGATAGGGAAAAGTTCAATGTTCCTGATATAAGTAAAATCATTAAATCCGTCGTCATTCGGCGTAAGAAGCATAGATGCCCTAACACCACCCGAATCGCAATCAACTTCAATGTTCTCAATTTTTGCAGTACAGCCTCTCGAATCTGTAACCAACAAACTGTAAACACCATAAGAGACGTTTATTAAGCTTGGACTTTGAGACATAAATGCCTCGTCTGTAGCACTGCTCCAGTCGAAGTAGAAAGGACCCGTACCTCCGGTAACCTCTACAAAGATATTTCCGTTAGAACAATCCGAATTATCCGCAGGCTCAACTCTGAAAGAAATGCTCACAGGAACTACAGGCAAAATCGTAGCAGCAGCTTCTCCGCTTATACCCAAAGCATCCGTGACAGTCAACGTGTAAGTTCCCGGAACTAAGTTCTCGATTACACTATCGGTTGACCCGGTGCTCCATGAAAATGTAAACGGACCTGTGCCGGAGGAAGAAACAAACTCTGCCCAGCCATCACCAACATCGCAACCATCATCATAATTTATAGAGACTATAAGCCCCGTCTTAACTGTAATCCATACCGAGTCTATAGCAGGAGCGCAAACACCATTTTCGGCTACAACAAAAAACTGGGTAGTTGTTGTAAGATTAGTAAGAACGGGCGAAACAACCGTTGTCATATCGCTCTCATACCACGTGATTGTTCCTTCTGAATCTATAACATATAAGGTAACAGGCTGACCCAAAGAAATAGTCGTATCGTTCATCGCGATAACCATAGGCATTAAATCAACATCCAAGCGTACCAGATTAGAGGTATCACTGTAGCAACTACCCCTAACAATTACGCGGTAATAGCCCGTATCGGCTATCGAAACAGAAGCTATCGAAAAGGTTGAATCCGTTGCGCCGACAAGGTCTACGCCGTTGCGTTGCCACTGAAAAGTTAGATCATCACCCGCAGCCTCTATAAAAAGTTCAAGCAAGCTGCCTTCACATAAAGTCCCGGCAAGAGTCGGCTGAACAGTAATAACCGCAGGAGCAGCAAAATGCTCAAAAGCACCAATATCTAACTGACGACATCGAATACGGGGATTTCCGGCCAAATCAAGTGTATCAAAAATACCTAAATATTCAATGTTGCCGGCATCAAACAAAACACTTCCCGCATCAATCTGAAAGCCCGTACTGAAAGGACTGCTCAAAAGATGAATGTTATTGTTAGCAGCAGGCAAAGCCATGTCCGAAGCCGAGTAACGAACCGAAATTCCCAACGAAACAGCAGCACTTCCCGAATTATCAAAAATAACCGAATTGCGAACCTGGGAACCGGTACCAAAGTCTAAAACAGACTGACCGTAGACAAAAATGCTCACGGAAAAGAATAATAACAGAAAAATAGATTTTTTCATTATCGCTATAATTTATAATTTTTATACTAAGAAATTTGTTGGCTAATCGGTAAATGTTAGCCACCACTAAAAATTGTGGAGTTGTCAAAAAAAGCGAATTAAAAAACGAAACTTTTTTCGTGCGGAGGAGGATGAGCAAAAACTTGTACTCTAAACATTTATCCGATTTTTATATAAAAAAACAATGCTATTAAAAATGATTATGCGACATATTTAGAAGTGCACCGAATTTTAGTAGATTTGTCCTTTTAATGTCTAAACTTGAGTGCAAAGATACAAAAAAAATAACAAATAAACAACTTTTCTAACGATTTTTTTAGTATACCACCTTCACCACAGCAAAAATAGGGCTACAACTATCGGCTACTTTTTTAACTTTTTCTTTAGTTTTTCTTGTGATTTTTTTGGCTTTTCCTGCGACATCTTCGCAAGTTCAATACTCTCCATAATAACCTCTTTGGCTTTGACACAGTCGTCCCAACCTAAAACTTCAGACCACGCTTTTGGCTCTAGATCCTTGTATCGCCTGAAAAAATATTCGATTTTAGATCGTAAAATAAACGGCAACTCTTCAATACGCGTGATTCTTTCGTAAAACGGATCAACCTTTCCGGTTGGCACACAAATGATTTTTTCATCGCGTCCGGCTTGGTCTTTCATCAGCAAAACTCCAATTGGACGAACTCCGATAATACATCCGGGGCGCAGTGCGGAATTGCACACAACAACGCAATCCAACGGATCGCCATCATCGCCCAACGTATCCGGAAAATAACCGTAATTTGCAGGATACGCCAACGGCGTGTGCAAAATTCGATCAACCCTCAACAGTCCCGTCTCTTTGTCGATTTCGTATTTAACATGTCCGTCCTCAGGCACTTCGATCAGCGCCGTCATTTCTTCGGGTGCGTTCTTAAATAGAGTTAGGGTGCGTTTCATAATTTTTTTGCAAAACTACAACATTTTTTTCTATTGTCCAAATTTTATTTAAAAAAATATGCTCTGCTCTCCGGTCCGCAATTGAACAAAAGGTCGAAACTACTGAGGTTTGGCACAAATTTATTATTTGTGAAAACCTGTTGGTAAGGAGTCGTAATTCCGAGCGAAGTCGAGGGATTTTCCTGCTTCAAGGGGGTGTTTCGACTATGCTTCCCTTCGCTCGACACGACGGTCTTAATTTGAATTTTTTTGAGGATAAAAGCCAAGATTTCAGAATTAAAGTCTACTAAAAAATCATACCGTTTTTCATAAAAAACCTTCAATTCATCTTGGTAATACAAAAAATACGGTGAATTGTTGTAAGATCCTTGAATACTGCGCCAGTGCCGGCGTTGCCAGTTTTCAGCATAGTCTATTTTTGTGTCTTTTATCACGCCCGATTGCGAGGTTTTTTTGGCAATCGGAATGGACAATTTTTGCACGCCCTGCGAGGTTAAAATTTCGCAACGATTCCGCAACGTTTGACGAACGTATGGCTCGGAAACATCTATACTAAACCCCTCGGAACGGGCAATTGCGGAGATGTATTCGATGTTTGGGGCATATGCTGTTGGCAAATTGAGAATTGAGAGTTGAGAATTGAGAACCGGGTCACAGTTGTCTACTATGGGTGAGGTCTCATTGTTCATTTTCAATTCTCAATTAATACTTGAATGTTCCAAATTCGGACTTTATGGTCAAAGCCTTTGTTGTTGCGGTTTCACAGTGTCCGATGATTTGTGCATCAATGTTGAAATGTCGAGCAATTTTGATGATGTCGTCGGCAATTTTTTCTTTGGTATAAATTTCGAAACGATGCCCCATATCAAATGTTTTGTACATGTCTTCCCAAGACATATTGGTTTCGTTTTGAATCGCAATAAATGCAGGAGAAACGGAAAACAGATTATCTTTCACAACGTGAAGATCGTTCACAAAATTCAAACATTTGGTTTGTCCGCCTTCGCTGCAATGCACCAGTCCGTGAATCGAAGGGCGATAATTTTCCAAAATCGCTTTCATGACCGGAAGGTAATTTTGCATCGGCGAAAGAAGGTCTTGGCGGTGCGATGCCATGCCGATAATCACATCTTTATCTTGAATTCGATCGTTGGCAATGATCTCGCCTTGGCGAATGCGAGCAACAGCCGCTGTATCAACAATTATAGAATTTAGTAAATCCCCAACATCAATAACCTTTCCGCCGCCAAAACGAATATTGATTTGCTGCGAACGCAGTTCTTCCAAATAGGTCTCTATTCCAAAAATGATAGCATTAACAACCTCTTCAGGAATATGGTTTTGATTGCGATTTATGGTTGAAGAAAGCAAGATGTTGTTTGTAACACCGGAGCAAATTAAATCGTTGAGATTTAGCGCAACGGCATTTAGACCAAGGTTTTTCCATACGTTGATATCTCCGGTATTTTTCCAATGAAGATAGGCAAACGAAGCTCTTGTTCCTGTTCCGTTGGTGTTTGTCACATTTACGATAGGCTTGGAAAACAGGAATTTTGTGAAATCCCCAAACACATCCGGAATTATTTTGCAGTAGGCATTTGGAAATAAATCCTTGTCTTGATTGGCGTTTCTCGCATCGTTTTTAGGTGCTGAAACGCCGCGAAGTTCATTTTTGGCAGAAGTTTCCATCGTTTTCAAAGTTAAAATTTTTACAAAGGTACGAAAAAAAGTTGAATTGTTGATTTGTTTATTTGTTTATTTTTTCGTATCTTTGCACTCTCATTTGCGGTTGTGGCGTAATTGGTAGCCGTGCCAGACTTAGGATCTGGTGCCGAAAGGCGTGGGGGTTCGAGTCCCTTCAACCGCACGAGGAAGCTCCTGACAAGGGGCTTTTTTATTTGTCAAATTTTCAACACTTTTCAACGAAAACAAATTACAAGCCAAGTTTTAAGTTTTTTTTTCGTATCTTTGTTGTTCTGAAAAATTTAATTCTATGAAAAAATATTTGATAAAGCCCATTTTCCTGCTCTTAATTTTGTTAAATTTTAAGGTTTCCGGTTTTTCGCAAAACGACAGAATGTTTGAAGCAATGAAAAATTTGGAAATTTTTTCAACCATATTCAAGCATTTGCATTTGCATTATGTAGAGGAAATCCAACCCGGAGAACTCATGAAAGTCGGAATTGACGCCATGCTGCAAAGCTTGGATCCTTACACGGTTTTTATTCCTGAAGCCCAAATCGAACACTTTCGACTTTTTACAGATGGATCTTATGAAGGTGTAGGAATGTCAATCTTCTCACAGGATGGCAGTACGTTTATTTCCGAAATTTACGAGGGGTTTCCGGCGCATCAAGCCGGACTTATGGCAGGCGATCGAATTCTTTCGATTAACGGTGTAGATATAACCGGCCGTACAAGCGACGATGTCAGCATTCTATTGAGAGGGCTCCCAAACACACAGCTAACGCTCGTTGTTCAACGATACGGACAAAGCGCTCCTATTGAAAAAATATTGACCCGCAGTGAAATTAGATTTGATAATGTTTCCTTTTCTGCTATTTTTGCCGAAAACATTGCATATATCAAATTGGATAGATTTACGGAAGGTGCGGCGAATGAAGTACGCGAGGCGTTTCTCAGACTTAGAAACGAAGGTGCGGCTTCGTTGATTTTAGACCTTCGCGGCAATGGCGGAGGGCTTATGAATGAGGCGGTAGATATCGTCAATTTGTTTATAGATCGAGATCTTCCTGTGGTAAGTGTGAGAGGAAGAGTAGAAAGCCGCAATCAAACATTCAGAACAAGAAACGAGCCGATAGACCGTGATATTCCTATAGTTGTATTGATTGATAGAGGCTCGGCATCAGCATCGGAAATCGTTGCCGGAGCCCTGCAAGATTACGACAGAGCGGTAATTATCGGGCAACGTTCATTTGGAAAAGGCTTGGTGCAAAACATTCTTCCGTTAGATTACAATGCTCAATTAAAAATAACAACCGCCCGATACCATATTCCAAGCGGGCGCTGTATTCAAGCTTTTAATTTTGCTGATAGAGACGAAGATGGCCGCGTGCAACGAACTCCGGATTCGTTGAGAACGCCGTTTCAAACCCAAGGCGGACGCACTGTTTACGATGGAGACGGTATCGAACCGGACATAGAGTTAGAACCTCAAATGATGAGCAATATTACTGCTGTTCTTTTCACAAGATTGCACTTTTTTGACTTTGCAAGTCAATTTAGACATAGAAATCCAACGATTCCGAGCCCTTCGGAATTTGTGGTTTCGGAAGAACTTTTTAATGAATTTATAGCTTTTCTTGATGGACGAGACATCGAATATCAAACTCAAACCGAATTTCTTTTGGAAGCATTGACAACAACAGCCAAAGAGGAAAATTATTTTGATGCAATAAGAGAAGCACTGGAATTCGTTAGAAAAAAACTTGAAGCCGACAAAGAAGCCGATTTGATTAAGCATAAAGCAGAAATCAAAAAAATGTTGGGGCTAGAAATTGTTAGCCGGTATTATTTCCAAAGAGGTGCAACAGAGTTTGCCTTGCAGGGTGATCAGATTTCCCAAAAAGCTATTGAAGTTTTACAAGATTTGGAAAAATATAAACGTATTTTGAGGTAAAAAACATGCTGATTCTCGCATCACAATCTCCGCGCCGACAAGCATTGCTCAAAGCCATGGACTTGGATTTCCAAGTGATGGTAAAGTCTGTTGACGAAACCTTTCCAAAAGACATTCCTGTTGAAAAAACAGCAGAATATTTAGCCGAAAAAAAAGCAGATGCTTTCCATTTTTCAGAACTACCAAAAAATGCAATCCTTATCACTTGCGATACAACAGTAATTGTCGACAACCAGATTTTAGGAAAAGCCGAAACTCCCGATGAGGCGGTTATTATGCTGAAAAAATTGTCCGGTCGTAAACATGCCGTAATTACAGGTGTTTGCATAAAAACAGCAACCGAAAAAAAACTCTTTTCCGAAACAACCTTTGTGCATTTTAAACATCTAACCGATGAACAAATTCAGTATTATGTGGGAACCTACAAGCCTTTCGACAAAGCCGGTGCCTATGGCATTCAAGAATGGATAGGTATGATCGGGATTTCACGAATCGAGGGTTGTTATTACAATGTCATGGGTTTGCCAACGGCGAGATTGGCAGAAATGTTAAACGTTTAATTAATCAAAATGAAAAAGCCTCTGCTGTACACTCTTATTACCGCAATTATTGTGTTAATAATCACGTTAAATTATATCTTTTTTTCAAACTTGCAAAATCTGGAAATTAGTTTGGAAAGAATTCTCAGTATTATGTCCACATTGGTTTTGACCGGGGCGTTGATTATGTCTATTCGTGGATTTCAAAAGAGCAACAACATATCAAAAAGCACTTTTTTGTTGGAGTTGAGGGAAAAATTTGGAACGGAAAGGCGGCATAAAGTTCATAAAACGCTAAAAAGTGGGGAAATCGTTGAAGATTGGGTGGATTTAGATGACTATCTCAGACTTTTTGAGGTTTGTGAAATGATGATCAAAAACCGAACTATAGAATTTCAAGATTTTGAGAAATTATATAAATATCGACTTGGAAATATTTTACACGACAAAAAAGTCGTTTTTTGCAAATTAGTTGAAGAGGCTGATAGTTGGGACGATTTGTACGGTCTTTTGAATCGGTGTTTTCCCGACTGCCAGCAAGAATTTAACGACCTGAAAAACCTAAAAAGCAAAGATGTAAAAATCAGCGATAAAGAATTTTCAGATATCATGGATCGAGTACATCAAAAACTAAGCCTTACAACTCGCTGATTTACGAAAAAACGTTTTTTTCTTGGAGAAAATGTTTTTTTTTTGTAATTTTGCAACAACAAAACAATAATATTATGAAAAAAATTATCACAACAACTTTGGTTATCGCTCTGTCGTTGGGCGTTTTTGCACAACAAAACCAAAGATTTAGTTTCGGTGCTCGTGTCGGCTTAGGTATCGGACTTAGCCAGCCAAAATACTTTATGGATTTTGCAAATCAAATGCCCTTTTTTCCCGATCACACAATTACAAATTTTGCTCATCATTCAGAGGTCAATTTTAACATCGCTTTGTATGGGAATTTTGCTTTCGGCAACTATTTTTCATTGCAACCGGAATTAAATTTTATGCTTTATCAGGGGTATGATATGAGAATGACTATCTTTTCTAATACCACATTTGCACTTCCCACAACTTTCAATGCAGATTTAAGTTATTACAGTTTGGATATTCCGTTGTTGGCAAAGGTTGATTTTTTAGGTTCGAGAAGTGCTTCGTTTGGTTTGTTGGCAGGTCCTCACCTATCAATACCTTTGGGCAGAGCAGAGTTTTATAGAGAAATTTGGGGTGCGGAAATTGAAGATTATTTTCCTATCGACAATTTTGCTGTTTTTGGACTTACGGCAGGTCTATTTTGCAGAATTCCCGTAGGACCGGGACGAATCGTCGGCGATTTCAGATTTATTCATGATTTTCAAAGTCTCAAAGCAACGACAGTGGCAAATAATCAATTCGAAATATTACGCCGAAGCGCACTTATTTTCTCATTGGGCTACGAAATATCATTCTAAAAACACAACATCACAAAACGAAAAACGATGAAACGCAAAACCAAAATTATCCTCATCATGGCACCTACCTTGATTTTGGCAATTTTCACCTTATTTATGCTGTCTTCACATAATATGCATGCATCAATACCAACACAACAACAAACAGCGATCGAACAAACGGTGTTGATAGATTTTTCAAATAGGCCGCCGGCACGAATACCGGGAAGTTTTTTCCGCAGACCTTATGTTACGCTTGAACAAGCGATTGCTATTGCCTACGCTGAATTGGAGCGCAGAGGCATAAGTGCGGCATTTATCACGCATTCCGGTATTGGCGTAGAGCGCTTTAGACGTGGCTGGGAATTAGAGTTTATGAGTAATACAACTCGTCATACCTTGGAGTTTTATATTGACATAAACAATGGTCAAATCATAAGTATGGAAGCAGATTAAGTCTTTTTATTGCTTATCACTCTTCAATCCTGCACCACATAGAGGTATTAGGCTATCGCCTTCAAGTACGTGCGAGGCTGTGTAGCTGAGAAAGGCCGCATAAATAGCGGCAGTGGTATGTTCCACATGAAATCCGTTACAACTAAGCTCCTCGCGAGCCCGCAGTATACCGGCCTCGGGCGCTGTTATAACGATGCGTTCGCCCGCATAAAAGGTTTGGTCAAGAATTTCTTTTCCGCGCACGGGTTTTCCGATAGCAATACCTTCGGCAAGAGTAGATTCGGGTATAATGCTGCGGGGCTGCACGACAGCACCATAAAGCGGGGCACAGTGTTCGGCTTGCACTATAAAAATACGCGGCAGCGCGGCAATACAGACGGCGGCATACAACTCGTTCAAAGCAAGCTGAACACCAAAAAGCAGCGTGCCGTTGCCCACCGGAATAAACAAATTGTCGGGAATTCGTCCCAGCTGTTCAAAAATTTCGTATATAAATGTTTTTGTTCCTTGATAAAACATAGGGTTGTAAGCATGCCCGGCATAATAAAGCCCTTCGTCGTGTGCTTTTTTTCGGCAGGCATCGGCGGTTTCGTCACGGCTGCCGGCAACAACCGTGCAGGTTGCTCCATGTGCCTCAATCATCTTGATTTTGGAGGGGGAAGTGCCTCTCGGTACAAATATTTCACAGCCAATACCGGCACGAGCACAATAAGCTGCTACCGCATTACCGGCATTGCCGCTTGAATCCAGCACAACATTTTTCACACCGATGGTTTTGCAAAGCCAAATGAGTGTTGCCGCGCCTCGATCTTTGAAAGAAAGAGTGGGCATTGCGTAGTCAAGTTTGAACCTAAGATCTCCCGTGTGTTTTTTCTGGTAACTCACGGTTGCCGTCATTCCTTCGCCCAAACTTATACCCCGCCACGTTTCGCCTAAAGGCGGCATAAAGGCACGGTAGCGAAATATGCTCCATTCGTCCGGATCTATCAGTTTGGGATCATATTTTGGAGGGGTGAAGTCCAGCCGGAAAAGTCCACCACAATCACAAAAACCCTTACGAGTACTCATCGGGGCAGTATCGCCGCATATATAGCACTTAAATTGTGACATGATATTTTTTTGCAAAGATACGAAAAAAAAGGGACAAAAGCCAAAACAAAAAACCTCAACGTTTTGCAATACAAATTGTTGAGGTCTAATGCCGTGGGAGCACAGGGATTCGAACCCTGGACCCCATCCTTAAAAGGGATGTGCTCTACCTGCTGAGCTATGCGCCCGCCTTTCCTAAAAAAGGACTGCAAAATTACAAAAAAAAATCGAAATAACCAAATTTTTACAAAAAAAATCGTATCTTTGCAAGCAGAAACTAAAAAACCACAGGCATGAAATCTATTCAAATGGTTGACCTGAAAAGTCAATACCAACACATCAAAACCGAAATAGACAACGGCATTCAAGACGTTTTAGATTCTTGTGCTTTTATCAACGGTCCAGCAGTAAAACGATTTCAAGAAAATTTAGAAAAATATCTTGGTGTAAAACATGTGATTCCGTGTGCCAACGGAACAGATGCCTTGCAGGTTGCTTTAATGACCCTCGGCTTGAAGCCCGGCGACGAGGTTATTACAACCTCTTTTACATTTGTTGCAACGGCAGAGGTTATCGCCCTATTGGGATTAACACCCGTTTTGATAGATGTGGAACCCGACACATTCAACATGGACTTAAATGCTCTCGAAAAAGCAATTACGCCGAAAACCAAAGCGATAATTCCCGTGCATTTGTTCGGACAATCCTGCGACATGGAAGTGATTATGAACTTGGCAAAAAAGCATAATTTATTTGTGATTGAAGATGCCTGCCAATCCATTGGTGCAGATTTTATTTTTTCAGACGGCCGCAGACAAAAAACAGGAACAATCGGAGATATCGGCTGCACATCTTTTTTTCCTTCGAAAAATCTCGGCTGTTATGGCGACGGCGGTGCGTTATTTACGAATGATGATACCCTTGCCGAAAAACTTCGCGTTATTGCAAATCACGGCATGAAAGTACGTTATTATCACGATGAAATCGGTGTAAATTCTCGATTAGACAGCATTCAAGCCGTAGTTTTAGATGCCAAACTCAAACATTTGGACACATACAATGCCAATCGTGCAAAAGCCGCGGACTACTATTCTTCGGCATTTTCAAAGTGCGATAAACTGACTGTTCCTGTAAAGGCAAAAAATTCTACACACGTTTGGCATCAGTATACGTTGCAACTGCACGAAACTGTGAATCGCGGCGAACTCATCGAACACCTTGCCGACAAAGGCATTCCGGCGATGATTTACTATCCCGTTCCGCTTCATCAGCAAAAAGCCTATCTTGATCCGCGCTACAAAGACGGCGATTTTCCGATTTCCGAAAAATTAGCGAAAACCGTACTTAGTCTGCCCATGCATTCAGAGTTGACGGAAGAACAGTTGGCCTATATCACAAGTGCTGTACTTGAAAAAGTATGAAAGTTTACAGTCCGGCATAACGCTTGACATCCGCATCGGAAATGGTTTTGTCGCAAAGAATCACCAAGCGTTCAACAACGTTTCTAAGCTCTCTTATATTTCCTGTCCAAGTGCGTTTTGAAAGTTCTTGCAACGCTTTTTCGGAAATAGACAACTTCGGCTTTCCTTGATTTTTACAAATTTCATTGATAAAATGGTTGACCAGCTCAGGTAAATCGCTTATGCGGGAATTTAGATTGGGAAGTTTTAAAATAATCACGGAAATTCTGTGAAAAAGATCTTCGCGAAATTTTCCGGCAGCAATTTCAGCGGTCAAATCCTTGTTGGTTGCAGCAATAACTCTTACATTGACGGAAATATCCTTTTCGCCACCCACTCGAGTGATCTTATTTTCTTGAAGTGCCCGCAAAACTTTGGCTTGCGCCGAAAGACTCATGTCGCCGATTTCGTCCAAAAACAACGTTCCCCCGTCAGCTTGTTCGAAAAATCCTTTGCGTTGTTTGATTGCAGACGTAAACGAGCCTTTTTCATGACCAAAAAGTTCGCTTTCGATCAATTCCGAGGGAATTGCCGCACAATTCACTTCGATAAGCGGATGATTTGCCCGCAGACTATGGTTGTGGATTCGGCGGGCCAAAAGTTCTTTTCCGGTACCGTTTTCGCCGCAAATCAGCACACGTGCTTCCGTTGGAGCTACCTTGTCGGCCATTTCCAAAATGGTTTTCATTTCAGGGCTGCTGCCGATAATTTCATCGGATTTTTGAATTTTAGTTTTCAAAATTTTAGTTTCCGCAACCAGGTTTTTTTTCTCTAAAGCGTGGCGAACGCTAACGAGCAAACGGTTTAAGTCGGGCGGTTTTTCGATGAAATCGTAAGCGCCTTTTTTCAAGGCATCAACCGCAGTATCAATGGTTCCGTGTCCGGAAATCATGATTATTGGTGTGTCTGTGAGAGTTTTGGCGCGTTCCAAAAATTCTATGCCGTCCATTTTCGGCATTTTAATGTCGCAAAAAATCACATCAAAAGTCTTGTTTTTCAAAATTTCAAGGGCTTCTGTTGCTGTTTCTGCTTCTTCGATGTTGTAATTTTCATACTCCAAAATATCGCGAAGACTTGTCCGAACAGCACGTTCATCGTCTATGATTAGTATTTTTTGAGACACGGCAAATGTAAAATATATCGGCAAAGATACGAAAAAAAACGCTACATCACAAATTTTGTCAAAAACAACCTAATCAGCCGGCACACGCAAGGCAGATACAAAAAATAGTTTTCCGCAACCGTAGCGAAGCGGAGCTCTGCTGGCGTGGACATCCGCACCGGCAAGGTTTTAATGCAAAAATCCAATTCAACAGTTTTCGATTTTCAACACCTGTTAATATCTGCATTTGCCTGATGGCAGTTTGATTGAGTTTCGTATAAAAAATTCTTAAAAAATGTTAAATTGTTGAAAACTTTCTGAAATTGTTAATCGCCTAATAGAATTTCCCCAAAATTTTAGCTCTTTATGTGTGTAATTCATTTTTTTTTTGTATCTTTGCGTGCCGTATTGTGGGTAATACGAAAAAAATAAACATAAATAACACCGAAAAAATGATGAAAAAGCTCTTTTTAAAAATCTTTGCAGTACTTGCTGTTGCAGGTGTTTTGGCGACAAGTTGTACAAATTTGAACAGAATGGTAAGCCAGCATTCGACGGACACTCTATATCTTCAAACACCCGATCCAATGGAAGTCAGTGGCGATGTTGTACGAATTAACATCTCAGGTTCATTTGCCCCAGATTATTTCCACAGAAGAGCCGCAATGGTTTTTCAACCGGAAATTCAGCACGAAGGCGGAACCGTATTGCTTAGACCGGTAACTTTGAGAGGTGAGTCCGTAACAGACGTGGAAGGCATGACGATTCCAAGAACCGGAGGACGATTTACATTCTCTGACGAAGTTCCTTTCACCCCCGAACTTGCGGATGCCGAATTAGTCATAAATCCGGTAGTATTTCCAGCTCGTCGTGCAAGAAGAAATGCTCCGGCTTCAGCAGAAGATGCATTGGCTCTTACAAATGCTCGTCCGCTTGGAGAAACGCCGATTACCCGAGGTGTAAATACAACATCGCAAATGGTTGATTTTGCTGCGGCAGAGCCTTCGCTAGGAAGTGACAATTACGTGGCTCCGGACAACCTCCTTCAAAGAATATCTGTTTTCTTCCCTCACAATTCATGGAATTTAAATTTGAATTATGCTACAAACCGCACAGAGCAAGCAAGAGCTGCAAGAGCTGCAATGGATGAGGCTTTGAGAACAGGAAAAGAAATCGTTTCTGTTTCAATCACAGGATGGGCATCTCCGGAAGGAGAACTGGCCCGCAATACCAGATTGGGCGTAGAGCGTTCGAGAGTAGGCGAAAGATTTATCAGAAATGCTTACAGACGTGCGGTTGATGATATGGTAAGAGAGCACAACAGAAATCTGCCAAGAGGTGAAAGAAGAGTTACGGCAAGAGATTTGACCCAAACTTTCCCGATAACTGTTGATAACAAAGGCGAAGATTGGGACGGCTTTATGGCCGCGCTCAGAGCATCGAATGTCCGCGATAGAGACGCTATTCTTCGCGTAATCGAAACAAACACCGACCGTGCACGCCGCGAGCAAGAAATGCGCAACATGGTCGTGGTTTATCCTGAACTTGAACAAGTAATTCTACCGCCGCTTCGTCGTACGGAAATCGTTGTGGAAATGGTTGTCCCTGCAAGAACTAACGAAGAAATTATAGCATTGGCTACTTCAAATCCAAGTGAATTGTCTGTTGAAGAACTTTTATTTGCTGCAACTTTAACACAAGACAGAACGGTTCAAATGCAGATTTTTGTTTCGGCAACTCAAATTTTCCCTAACGACTGGAGAGGTTTCAATAACATTGCCATGTTGCAAATTCAAGACAGAAACTTCAGTGGTGCTGCAACAAATTTACAGAGAGCAAACTCTCTTTCACCTAACAACGGTCATGTAATGAACAACCTTGGTGTTGTTGCATTGAACAACGAAGATTTTGACGGTGCAAAAACTCTTTTCACCAATGCAAGAGAAAGAGGCAATGCTGAAGCCGGTCCGAACTTGGGCAAAATTTTAATCAAAGAGGGCGACTATAACGGAGCTGTAGCGGCGTTTGGAAACCGTCCGGGAGACTTAAACTTGGCCTTAGCACAAATCCTTTCAGGAGATTTGCCGGGAGCCTCACAAACTTTGGCAGCAGCTCAGGCTTCACCAAAAGCATTCTATTTGAGAGCAATTGTAGCCGCCCGTCAAAACAACGTAAACGGCGTTGTTTCGAACTTGAGACAGACAAGTGCTGCTTTCAGAACACAGGCTCGAACCGATGTAGAATTCCGAAACTTTAGAGAAAACGCCGATTTTCAGAATGCTGTGAGATAGTAGGAAAACGAAAGATACGAAAAAAGTTAAAGGCTTGCAAAGTTCAAAAAAATTTCGTACCTTTGCAATGTAATTAATCAAAAAAATTTAGAAAAAATGCAAAAATTAGTAAAAGACATTCAAGCTTGCATCAACACGTTCAACGAAAACGTAGAAGCTCACGTAGAAAAAGGTAACAAAGCTGCCGGAGCACGTGCTCGTAAAGCAACTTTGGAGTTGACTAAGTTGTTCAAAGAATTTAGAAAAGAATCTATTGAATCTTCGAAGTAATTTTCATGGGGCGGGTTTACACCCGCCCTTACTTTTTATATCTCGTCGTTGATTTGCAAGTTCCGAATGGAAACACCCGGCGGATAATTTTCTTGCAGTAAACCTAAAATTTTGTAATAGTCTTTGGGGTTGCTCACAAAGTCAAGATCGTTGACATCAATAATCAAAACTCGCCGGCTATCCGTGGATTTAAAGTGTTCCAAATAGCCGTCCTGAAGATTAGACAAATAATCTAATTCGATGTTTTGCTCGTAGTCGCGCCCGCGCTTGACGATGTTTTGCTTCAGTTTTTCCGGCGAAGCATAAAGATAGACCAACAAGTCCGGTTTGGGCAATTGTGCAAAAATGATGTGAAAAAGCTTGGAATATAGCGAAAAAACATCTTCCGATAGTGTATTTCCGGCGAAAATCAACGATTTTTCAGTAATATAATCCGAAACTACCATATCGTGGAATAAATCCGGTGCAGGCAAATGTTCTTGCAGTTGATGAAAACGTTCTGCCATGAATGAAAGTTCGACCGGAAAAGCGTATTTTTCTTGATCTTCGTAGAATTTCGGCAGAAATGGATTTTCGGCAAAGCTTTCCAAAACCAGCTTTGCATTAAATGTTTCTGAGAGCATGCCTGCCAGCGTGGTTTTTCCGACACCGATTACACCTTCGATTGCAATATAGGGATATTTCGGGCGTTTTGAGAAGTCTAAAAAATACTCAACAATACCTTCATCTTCGCAGATTTTCAAAAGTTGTGATGTTGTTTTTTTCAAAATCGGATGCATAAAATCCGGAGCAATGTCATTAAGAGGCATCAAAACAAATCTTCGCTCTTGTAAGTGTTTATGCGGGATTTCGAGATTATCCGTTTGAATAATTTCGTTGTCGAAGTATAAAATATCAATGTCTATTGTTCGGGATTCGTACCCTTCGACAGGCTCAGGGTTCGTGCCACAACGGGCGTTGAGCTTGTCGAAACGCACACGTCCGAGCTCCGTTTCGATGTTGAAAATTTTATTTAAAACCTCTTCAGCGGAAAGTGATGTTTCGCAACGAATTGCTTGATTGTAGAACCAATCCTCGCTTTCAAAGCCCCACGGTTCCGAACGATAAATTGGTGATGAGTTCAAAATCCTGCCAATGTGTTCAATAATCAAAACCCTTGATTTTTCAAGCATTTCTAAAGATTTTCCGGAGTTGGAGCCCAAAATTAAAAAAACGGAAGACATTCAAAAAATTTTTACAAAGATACAAATTTTTGTGCATAATTCAAATTTTTTTTGTATCTTTGCACTTCGAAAAAAACGGTGATTGTAGCTCAGTTGGTTAGAGCATCAGATTGTGGTTCTGAGGGTCGTGGGTTCGAGTCCCATCATTCACCCAAGATTAAAGCCGGTTTAATTTAAACCGGCTTTAATTCAAAACAAGGTTAGAGCATTAAGTAATTTCAAATAAAATCAAACAACTAAAAACCTCGCGAAGTATAGGCTAATCGTTAAAAAAAAATGAAAAATTTAGTGAAAGTTGCGATCATAGCAATCGCATTAAGCACAAGTTTTGCGGCTAACGCTCAACAAGGTCAAATGGCTGCCGGTGCTAATTTGTTTATCGGTGGAAGTAATGAAACGTTTTTCGGACTTGGAGTAAAATTCCAATACAACGTAACCGATCCGATTCGCTTGGAAGGTTCGTTTTTGTGGTTTTTTCCAAAAACAGAAACAGTTCCGGGGTTTCCACCTCTAATTCCATCGCAAGATGTATCTCGCAATATATGGGATCTTAGTGTAAACGCTCATTATCTTTTTCCTATATCTGGTACCCAACTTACAATATATCCGTTGGCGGGATTAGGATGGTTCGGTGCTAGATCTAGCATTGGTGGTACAAATATAGGTGCAAGTCGTTTTGGTTTTAATCTTGGTGGCGGAGTAGACTTTCCTATCACAGAAACAATAATTCTTAACTTTGAGGCAAGATATAAACTTGTTAGCAACTGGGACAATCCTTATTTTATTGGAATTGGAGCCGCTTTCAGATTCTAAAACAAAAATCATGAAAAAAGTAGAAGGCTGTCTCTGTTTTGAGACAGCCTTTTTTTGTGCTATTTATTAAATCTCTTTCTTTTTCCAATGATTTGTAGATAAATAAATCATCGCACAAATCCCCAACAAAGATACATAAACAATTTCCGAAAGCCACACCAACGCAATGCGGTCGGAAAATGTAAACGCCAAAAAGTAAATCGAAAGCACGTAAAACGTTGTGCTAAAAACATCAATTGCCAACGAAACATGCGTATTTCCGGTAGCCGCAACAGCATAAAAAACAATCCACATAACGCCTCCGATAACACTCGCCAAGGCCACGATAATCAAACCTTCACGCCCAAGTTCAATCAGCGAAATGTCGTTGGTGTAAAGCGACATAATTGCAACGGGAAAACAAATGGTGAGAATAAAAAGTCCAAGCATGATGCTTGTGCAAAATATTGCAACTTTTCGAATAATTTGAAACACATACCGTCGTCGTCCTTCGCCAATGGCATTACTGACTAATGTGCTGACAGCGTCGCCAAACGCCCATTGCGGCGCAAGAATAAGTAGATAAAAACTTCGAACGATGTTGGAAACCGCCAAATTTCGTTCGCCCGTTCGTTCAACAATGACAAAAAACAAAAACCACCCAACAACCGACAAAAAATTTTGCAACATCGTGAACGACGAGAGTCTAAGCGTGTTTCGAATCACTTCAAAATTAGGCATTTTGAACCGAAATAGATTGTATTTTTTCAAATCTACTTTTCGAAAAATGATAATGACGAAAAATGCCAATCCTGCGATTTCCGCTAAAACAGCGGCTAAAGCGGCTCCTTCGAGTCCCATTTTCGGGAAACCGAATGTTCCAAAAATCAACAAATAATCAAAAATCAAATTCATTACGGCAACAATCAAAGCCCCGATACCAATGTATTTCGTGAATTGTATGCCCACAAAAAATCTCGACAAAATTACCGCTCCCAACGCAAAAAACAGCGTAAACACGCGGATATTAAAAAACCGAACCGCCGCTTCTGCAACGGCTTCCGAATAAATGATTGCTCCTAAAATTTTATCGGAAAAGAACATCGCAATCACAACAACAACTGCGGAAAACGCCCAAATAAAATACAAACTATTTTCGACAATCGGTCCTATTTTTTCATGATTTTTTTCACCATTTCGTCGTGCAATCAAGATTTGTGTACCGATTCCAAAGCCAAATCCCAACATAAACAAAATGATATAAAATGCTCCGGCAATCGCAGATGCTGCCAATTCTAACTCGCCCACGCGCGCCAAAAACGCCGTATCTATAGCAACAACGACATTTTGCGCCAGAAAACCGTAAAGCAGCGGCATGGCGATTTTCCAGATGTTTTTATATGTAGGCAGCGATTTCAAGGGTGCAAAGGTACAAAAAAATTTCGTATCTTTGCACGATGAAAAAATTTGTAGATATTTTTGTAGATTGGATTCGCCAAGGCGCGAAAACGAGTTGGTATATGCTTCGGTTTATGATACCGATTTCGATAATCGTAAAAATTTTGCAGGAAACCGGATTTATCGTATATATTGGCAAGGCACTTTCACCATTGATGGGTGCTATGGGGCTTCCCGGCGAAATGGGCTTGGTTTGGGCATCGGCAATGATTGGAAATATCTACGGTGCGCTGATTGCTTATATGCAGATTATGCCGACCATCGACCCTCTAAACATTGCACAAATCACGGTTTTAGGTACAATAATTTTGATTGCTCACACCTTTCCGGTGGAACTAATGGTAACAAAAAGAGCCGGAGCAAAACTTCTGCCGATGTTTGCCATTCGTTTTGGATTTGGTTTTGTTGCAGGCGTTATACTTTTTTGGATCTATCATTTTTTCGGCATGCATCAAGGTTATTCGGATATGATCAACACGTTTTTGGCAGGACGAAAAGAGCCAACATTGTTGGAATGGGGCTTGGGCGAATTGAAAATTTACGGGATTTTATTTCTTTGGGTCACCGTACTAATCATTCTTTTGGATGTTCTCAAACGTATTGGCGCCATTGAAAAAATTAATGCTGTTCTTGAGCCGATTTTACGTGTGTTTGGTATCGGAAAAGAAGTTATACCCATCACTGTTGTAGGAATGACGCTGGGTTTGGCATACGGCGGAGCGCTCATCATCAAAGATGTTAAAGAAAGCAAATTGAAAAAACGCGATGTGTTTAATGCCTTGGTTTTAATGGCGCTTTGCCATAGTATTATTGAAGATTCGTTGCTTCTGATGGCGATTGGGGCAAGTTGGACCGGCGTTTTCGTTTTTAGAATTGTTTTCGCGCTGATTATAACATATATGATCGTGAAAATAACCGCAAAATGGAGCGAAGAACGAATGGAACGGTGGTTTTATGCAAAAACGTAAGAAGCTATCTCAAACGTCATTGAGAACGAAGTGAAGCAATCCAAACATAGATTGCTTCGAGCTTTCGCTCTCGCAATGACGAGTTAATTCAGTATTTGAGACAGCTTTTTACGACATCATCGGCTTTGAAATATCAAATAATAAGCCCCTGTTGTTGTAATATTATCAATACAAAAAACAGGATTTCCCTCTTCGTCTTCGCCCATAATTCTTCCGTAAATCATCCCGCGGCCGGAATGTCCTATTCCTTCAACATCTACGCGCTGCCAATTAAATGGCGTGTTCATATCTCTTGCCAATTGCTTCATTGAATCGAAAAAAGCGATTCCGCGACAATAACGATTCGTGCCCGTTGCTTGTGCGCCAATACTTCTATCCAAGTCATGAGCCGTAGTGGATGTGTCGGCAGTTCCTAGTTGAATAACCATTGGAAACGCCAAATAACGCTTTATGGTTTCTTCGTCGGTAAAAGGAGAATCTTTTATGGAAAACGGCCATCCGAAAACATTGCCCTGAGCATCCACTACACCATCAACATACGCATGAGTCCAACTGCTTGGATTTGATGCAACAGCAAATTTGATGCGGTTATTCGGCATTGCAAGCACCATGCGGTGAACAAATTGTCCGCCGGCAGAATGACCATTTATGAAATATTTTTCGGAGCGATTGCCTGTTGTTTTCAAAAAATAGTCGAAAATAGCCTCAACGGCGTTGTATGCCCATTTTTCTTTCGGATTAACCACTGTAAACGTGCTATCCGTAAACACATTGCCAAATTGGTACATGTTTACGCTCCACTCGTCTCTTGGAAATTCAGGAGCGATAACAATAAATCCACCTCTTTCGGCAAGATTCGTCCATTGCGAAACGTTAAATGCACCATTGCGAAGAGCACCATGCATAGCCATCACTACGCGCATCGTATCAATATCCCCTTGTGATGGAATAAAGTAATGCACATTAATGGGAAGGTGTGCCAACGGCTCATAGCCGGTGAACGCAAAATAATGCTGTCCACGTTGCCACACTGTTTGTTCTCTTGCCACATTGCAACTAGAGAGGGTTATCGCTAAAAACAGCAATAACGATACGATTTTTAATACTGATTTCATCTTTTTTGGTTTTTTTAGAATGAGACTACAAAGATACGAAAAAAAATCGTATCTTTGCAAAGTGTTACGACAGTCGCTCCATATCAAGCAACTTCAAAAACTTTCTCCCCAGCAAATTCAGTTGGTGAAATTGTTGCAATTGCCCACTATGGAGCTCGAACAACGCATCAAACAAGAACTTGAGGAAAATCCCGCTTTGGAAGAAATCAGCAAAGAATCTGATTCCGAAAATCAGGATTCCCTTTCCGAAAGTACTGAAAACACAAATGATTCCGATGATTTTGATATTCGAGATTATTTAGACGAGAATGATGTTGCCGAATATAAATTACGTACCAACAATTACGTTGCCGAACATCACGATATGCCCGTCTCGGATTCGTTGGGTTTTACAGATTATTTACTCTCGCAATTCCGGCTTTTGCCCAACACCGAAACAGAGCTCGCTATCGGCGAAACCATCATTGGAAACATCGATGAAAGCGGTTATTTACAACGCGAACTTTTTGCCATTGTTGATGATTTAGCGTTTTCTCAAGGTGTTTTGACGGATTTGAAGGCCGTAGAACAGGTTTTGAAAAAAATTCAATCGCTTGATCCGCCCGGTGTTGGTGCGCGAAATTTACAGGAATGTTTGTTGTTGCAGCTGCAACGAAAAAATGTTGGTGCGGATATTGGCACGGATTACAAATCCGCGCCAGCGATTTCTGCAATAGCACAACAGATTTTGTCCCGAATGTTCGATGCGTTTATTAACAAGCGTTATGACCAAATTTTGCAACGTTTACACATCTCGGAAGAACAGTTATCATCTGCTATTCAAGAAATCACAAAACTAAACCCGAAGCCCGGAAATGCTTATGAAGACTCCGTAAAAATCGGCAGTCAAAGTATTGTTCCCGACTTCTCCGTAACGCCGGAAAACGATCGTTTTGAAATTACGTTAAATGCTCGAAACGCTCCGGAATTGCAGATTAGCAAAGATTATGCCGAACTTCTGCAAACCTATTCCGAAACCAATCAAAAAACCCAGTCGCAAAAAGATGCGGTTACCTTTGTTCGACAAAAAATAGACTCTGCAAAATCGTTTATTGAGTCCATCAAACTTCGTCAACACACGCTTTTGGGAACCATGGAAACCATCGTAGACTTACAAGCGGATTATTTCAAAAATGGTGATATAACGATGTTGAAACCTATGAAATTGCAAGATGTTGCGGATGCCGTAAGGTTAGATATTTCAACGATTTCGAGAGTGGTAAACAGCAAATATGTACAAACGCCATTTGGAATTTTTTTACTGAGAGATTTGTTTTCAAATGCGGTTTCCAACGAAGCCGGCGACGATGTTACTTCTGCCGAAATTAAAGCACAAATCAAAGAAATTATCGAAAACGAAGACAAACGAAATCCATTGAACGATGATGCCCTCACAGCTATTTTAGTCGAAAAAGGCTATTCTTTAGTGAGGCGAACGGTTGCTAAATACCGTGAAGGACTTGGTTTTGACGTGGCTCGATTGCGAAAGTCTATCTAATGCCCCTGCGATTTAATTCTGCCCAATACAATCGCGCATTCCGCACGTGTTCCGCATGTGTTGTTGCGAAAACGTGATATCCCGAAAAGTCCGCACGAGCACAGAAAAACAGATAATTTGTGGAAGGGGAATTCAGTACAGCATCCAACGAAGTCGGCGAAGGAAAATTAACAGGTCCCGGTGGCAATCCTCTATGGATATATGTGTTGAATGGTGATTCGTATCTTAAGTGCGCGTGCAAAATCCGCCTCAATGTAAAGTCGCCAACTGCGAATTTTACGGTTGGATCGGCTTGTAATAACATTCCTCGTCTCAAACGGTTCAAATAAACCGATGCCATTGTCGGCATTTCACTAACCCGATTGGTTTCTGCTTGAATTATTGAGGCTAAAATTGCGACTTCTATCGGTGTTAAATTTCGAGCTGTGGCTCTTCTTCTGCGGTCTTCGTTCCAAAATCGTTCGTGTTCCGTACGCATTCTTTCTACAAATTGCGATGGGGCTATGTTCCACCACATATCGTATGTGTTTGGAATAAAAATTGCTTTAACATTGTATCGTGTAAGTCCGTTTCTTTCTAAAAAATCCGGATCAAGAATCGCATCCATCAAGCTTGCCGAATCCATTTCAAGCACATCACTGACTCTGGATGCAAACTGATCCAACGTTCGGATATTATTGAATGTCAGTCGAGTTGGTGTTTGCTTTCCGCTACGTAAAATGGTTACCAATTCTCGGTTGTTCATGCCTTTTCTAAGTTCATAACGACCTGGTCTCACTAAATTTTGATAAGATTTTTGTCGTTGCCAAATATCAAAAAACCGCGGATTTCTTAAAAAATCATTTTTAATTAAACTATCTTTCACTTGCTGATATGTGCTTCCTGTAGGAATGTACAAGAATCCATCTTTTTGTACGTTTGGTGCAAGCATGACTTGATAACCTCCTAAAAAGGCTATTCCACCTGTTATAAAGAATCCGATTAAGGCAAGTATTGTTCTTTTTTTTCTTTTTGTCATGGTGCAAAGATACGAAAAAAACTACAATGATTTTCCAAATTTAAACTTTTTTTTATCAACATTGCATTTATATTTTATTATAAAAAAAATATAGTATTATAATTTTAGCATTGTTAATATCTGAATAACTTTTTTTGAAAAATTTGTTTTTTTGAAAAATGTTTTTTTATACTTTTTTACAAACAAGTTATTAAATCAAAAATATTTTATTTTCAGTATTTTAATAAAATTATGAACAAGTTGTTGGTAATCCATTTTGTTAATTAAAAAGATATCAACATTGATATTTTTGATGTTGATAATTTATGATAAATTCTGATAACTTTTGCAAAAAATAAGTTATCAACAACACTAAAAAAACTTATCAACAAACAATACGCTGTTAAAAAAAACTTATTAACAATAAGTCATAAATCATAAATTATCAGTAATTTTGTAAAAAAATGTATATTATGCAAAAAATACCCATTGCTTCGGATCACGCCGGATTTGAAATGAAACAAAAATTGATTGATTTTTTTAATAGAGAATTTGAATTTGATGATTTAGGAACTTATTCGGAAGAATCTGTAGATTATCCTGATTTTGCTCATAAAGAAGCAAATTTAATTCAAAATAAAACTTATGAAAAAGGCATTTTACTTTGTGGAAGTGGAAATGGAATTGCTATAACCGCTAATAAACACCCTGATGTTCGTGCAGCAATCTGTTGGAATGCCGTAATTGCCAAATTAGCACGACAACACAATGATGCAAATATTTTGGTACTTCCGGCTCGTTTTATAGATTTTGAAGAGGCAAAAAAATGTGTGAAAACGTTTTTTTCAACAGAGTTTGAGGGCAGAAGACATGAAAAACGTGTCGAAAAAATAAATATTTGATCACAAAAAAATGTCAATAACCTTCGACACATACCTCGACCTCGCGAAAAAGGGCATCAACAATAAAGAACACCGTGTTTATGCGGAGGGTATTTCCGAACGCTATCAAAAAATTTTGGAAAATGCGGACAGCCGATTCAAATTTCCGGAATTATTGAAAAGACGCGCAATGTTCTGCAAATACAAAGCCATTAACGAACTGGAAAAATATCTGATCGAATTTGATTTTTTGTTTACGCGTCGCGGCGGACGTATCATTTGGGCTTCCGATCACGAAGAGGCCAAAAAAGAAATCATAAAGCTTCTTCGTGAAAAAGGTATTCAAAAAGCGACGAAAACGGACTCTAAAACGGCAAACGAACTCCAACTGAAGGAAACCCTTCAAAACGCAAAAATTGACTGCTTAAAAACAGAAACTCGCGTAGGCATCACAGGTGTAAATTTTTTAGTCAGCGATATCGGCGGTTTGGTAATTTGTGAAAATGAGGGTAACATAGCGGTAAATACTTCGTTTCCGGATATTCATATTGCAATTTGCGGTATCGAAAAAATGATTCCGAGTTTGGCGGATTTGGATAAATTTTTACATCTTTTCGCGGCACACACCTCGAACGAGATGTTGCCATGGAATACACAAATTATCACAGGTCCTCGTCAAGAAAATGAAGTGGATGGACCCAAAGAGTTATATTTGGTGCTTATTAACAATAAGCGTACTGAAGTGATGAAACAGGTAAAGCAACGCGAAATATTTCATTGTATAGATTGCGGTGCGTGCACAAGTGTTTGTCCGGTTTACAAATTCATCGGTGGAGAGCCTTATGGCGGCGCTTATGTGGGACCCGTCGGCTCAGTTGTAAATCCATTTATGATGGATTTTTCCCATGTCGCACATCAATCGTATGCGTGTACGCTTTGCAAACGTTGTACGGAAGTGTGTCCGATGAATATTCCAATTCACGAACTCATTCTGCAAAACCGTAAAGAATCTGTTCGGCGAGGATTTTACGTAACCCTTGATAAATCGAAGATTAAGCAACTTCGCAAAATGATGATTAAGCGTACTGCAATGGACTCGTGGCTTGCAAACCAAATGCTGAAAATGAACTACAAAAAACTTTTCGGCAATCAAAAAATCTTTCCCGATCTTTCGCAACGCAGTTTTAATGTGCGATACCGAGAACAGAACACTATCAAATAATATTTGTAAAAGGGCGAGTTTCAAACTCGCCCTTACAAATAACATTATAACATTTCGAATCTCGCTTGGAAGAATCGCAAATATTTAGGTTCAAAAACCATTTTCAAACCTTTTGCCTTATCTCTTTGCTTGTACAAATCGATAATGGCATCAGCGACAACATCAAAATGAGATTGTGTATAAACACGACGAGGAATTGTTACACGCACAGTTTCTAATTTTGGGAAGAATTCTTTACCGGTTTCTTTGCAACGTCCGGCAGATACATTTCCTCTTTCCATTGTACGAACACCCGAATGAACATAAATATCATTAGCTAATTTTTGTGCAGGATACTGTTCTTGTGGAATGTGTGAATAAAAAGCACGAGCATCAATAAATACACCGTGACCACCAATTGGCAAAACAATCGGGATTCCGGCGGCAATCAGCTTGTTGCCCAAATATTCGGCTTGTGCAACACGATGAGCCATCACGTGATCTTCACTGGCTTCCAAAATACCGCGAGCCATTGCTTCCATATCACGTCCGGTCATACCGCCATAGGTTTGCAAACCTTCATAAACAACGCACATTGAGCGCATATGTTCTGCCATTGCATCATCGTTACAAGCTGCAAAACCACCGATATTCGTGTGAAAATCTTTTTTTCCGGAACAGGTTGCACCGTCAGAATACGAACACATTTCTCTCAAGATTTCTCTCACAGATTTGTTTTCGTAACCTTTTTCGCGAACTTTGATAAAATAGGCATTTTCGATAGCGCGCGTTGCATCAAGGATTACCGGAATTTTGTGTTTTTGCGACAATTCGTACACAGCCTTGAGATTTGCCATAGAAACCGGCTGTCCGCCCGCAAGATTCACGGTAACACCAATCGTAATATATGCAATTTGTTCCGCACCAACACGCTTAATCAAATCTTCGTATTTTTTCAAATCCACATCGCCTTTGAAAGGATTGGTGTTGTAAGGATCGTGTGCGTCGTCAATAATCACATCTACGAAATTTCCACCGGCTAATTCTTGGTGTGCACGTGTTGTTGTGAAATACATATTTCCGGGAACATACTGTCCGGGTTTTATTAACGCATTAGAAACAAGGTTTTCCGCACCACGTCCTTGATGCGTTGGTACCAAATGTTTGTAGCCAAAGCAGTCGTGCATAACCTTTTCAAGAAAATAATAATTTTTACTGCCGGCGTATGCTTCGTCACCGAGCATCATTCCTGCCCACTGGCTCTCGCTCATGGCGTTTGTTCCGGAGTCGGTCAAAAGGTCAATGTAAACATCTTCACTGCGAAGCAAAAACGTGTTGTGTCCAGCCTCTTTTGCGGCTTTTTCTCTAAATTCTCTTGTTGTGATTTTCACAGGCTCAACCATTTTGATTTTGTACGGTTCCGCCATTGGATTGCTGGTAAGTGTCATGATTTTTTTGTTTTAAGTTTTTATCCGACAAAGATACAAAAAAAATTTGGAATTTTCAAAATCTTTAACTTTTTTTCGACTTATTCAATCTCTTTTTTTCGCTTTGCAACCGTTTTTTAATTTTTTTCACATCTTCTGCAGGAGGCAGATTTTCCGGAATAATACCACGTTCTTTCAACATTTTTCTAACGGCAGAATTATTATCGACATGCTCAGTTTCAATATCTGATTGACCTTTCAAATCTTTGTTTTGTACATTTATGCTTGTCATACTTGATGCAAGTTCTTTGGCACTAATGCTAATTGTTGGTAAAAAATCAGCAACAGGGCGATTTTCAGGCACTCCGAGTTTACGTTTAAGTTGTTGTGTGTTGAGTTTGAACAACGCTTGATCACCTTTACTTCTAATGACTGCAAATCCTTTGCTGTCAACACCCCTTTCAAATAACACCCCGGATAATACATTTTCCGAATTGCTTAATTTTTCTCGTTCTTTAAGTCGTTCGTATTCCAAAAAACGTTGTTCGATAACTTCTGCACGCCTTGTCTGTACTGCAAAGTAAGTTTGCGCAAACGCAATTTGTGGCTTGCGAGAATCACCATTTTGAGCGATTAAATAACACGCATAGCGGGTCAGAAAATAATCATTCGTCGGAAACGCAGCACCCTTACCGGTTTCGATCTGTTTGCTGACGTCAGCAAAGTGTTCCTGAACACTTATATTGGTGTTTTTGCAACTTTCTTTTGCTTTTTCAATAACGGTTTCAAAATTACGCCATTGCGTATAATCTAAAAGTTTCTGAAGTTCGCGAGCACTCCAACATTCCACGCCTTCGTAGTCGAAAGCGACTGCTTCAAATTGTTCGAGCAGATTTTTGATTTCCTGTTCTTTCATTGCTGTGAATTTTTCTGCAAAATTACAACAAAAAAACCGAATAAAAAACTTAAAAAGTGTTAAGAATCCTTAAAAAATTTTAAGGATTTTCGGCATTACAACTACAGAATTTTTTTGGATTGAGCAAATTTATTTGTATCTTTGCATAAACAAGTCAAAATTTTTCAATAATGAAAACCTTAGAACAAATTTTAGCAACCACACTCCCTTACTCCCATGTGGAACTCAACAAAAAAATCATGTCGCTCATCGACCTTACAACATTGGAAGGTGCCGACACCAAAGAAAAAGTAACCGCACTTTGCAATAAAGCCAAACAACACCAAACCGCTGCAATCTGCGTGTATCCGTCGTTTGCAAAGTTGGTGAAAGAGCAATTAAAAGGCACGGGAATCCAAACGGCTTGTGTTGCCGGTGCTTTTCCGGCAGGACAATCCCCTATTCACATCAAAACTGCAGAAGTAGCTTACACCGTCGAACAAGGTGCCGATGAAATTGATATGGTTATTTCTCGAGGAAAATTTTTGGAAGGAGATTATGCTGAAGTTGGCGCGGAAATAAAGGCAATTCGAGAGGTTTGCACTTCGACTTCGCTCAGTGGCCAGGGGGCGGACGTTGAGCGAAGTCGAAACGCCCGAATTTGTCTAAAGGTTATTTTAGAAACCGGAGAACTACGAACCCCCGAAAACATCAAACTTGCAAGCGAAATTGCCATTGCAAACATCAACGATGGAGATTTTATCAAAACATCCACCGGAAAAGTTGCTGTGAATGCCACGCCGGAAGCGGCTTTTGTAATGCTTCATGCCATCAAAACCGAATACGAAAAAACAGGTAAAAAAATCGGTTTCAAACCCGCCGGAGGTGTCTCAAATCAACAGGAAGCCGAAGTTTATGTCAAGCTGGTTTATGAAATTTTAGGCGAAGAATGGTTAACACCTAAACTGTTTAGATTCGGCGCCAGTCGTTTGGTTGATGCGTTGGTCGGGGCACAAAGCACATCAGCATATTGAAAAAAAAGAGCGGTTTAAAACCGCTCTTTTTTTTATTTATCTTGTTCTAACAACAAGGAACTTCGACGACTGCCAAAAATCAGTTGGATTGGTAATTTCAATTACTAAATTTCTTGGATTTTCATCGTTAATTCTGAAAGATCCTGTTGGATGTGGCGTGATAAGATCAATTCTTTGAGAGTTTGTCTCTAATCTTGTAAACTCACGAATATCTATTCTCGTAAAGTTTTGCAAAACCGCATCTTCGTAGATAATTTGAGCTCTGCCGATACCGATAAAACCTCCTCTGCGCGTGGTAACCTCAGCAGCTCTGAGAGCTTGAGCAGTTCCCATAGTGAAAAAGGCCGTGTTCAACTCAACAGTTTGCTCATCAATTTGAGCCTGTCTTTGCTCATTTTCTTGGGTAATTCTTTGGTTTTCGGTAGTTAGAGCTGCAATTTGCTGATTTGCTGCTTCCAACTCCTCACGTAATTGTTGAATTTGTGCTTCTTGCTCTTCCACACGACGTGTCAAAGTATCAATCAACTCCTGTAAACGGCGATTGTTCGCATTTGCTGTGTTCAACTGTCTACGTACACGCTCAAGATCGTTCAAACGCTCACGATTTTGATCCATCAAAGCACTGATGTCAGCCAAATCTTGAGTAATTCTTTGCTGCATATCGCGAGGTCTTTCGCGAGCAACATCTTGGATCATTTGTTCTCTGCTTCTGATTTCTGCAAGATTGTTCTCAATCTCTTGCAAAAACTGAATAAGAGATTCCTGTAGCCTAGCATCCTCTTGTCTTTGTTGTTCCAATACCTGGTTTTTTTCTTCCAATTCTGCGATTCTTCTCTGGTTGCAGCTAGTAAACATCATTGCAATAGCGGCAATACCGAGGATTGTGATAAATTTTTTCATGGTGTGTTTATTTTTTTGTTTAACTTGTTTAACTCTGTTGAGCCCGTACTTCGTACTTTCAGTTTGCAAATATACGAAAAAAAATTGAAAAAGTTACAAAAATTATTAATATTTTTTTGCAAACACAATAAATTTTTAAAATATCAAACTTTTTTCGTACTTTTGTATCGGTGAAAAATACCCGATTGTGAAGCAAAAAATTTTTATACAACTCGACCAATTTATAAAAAAATTTTATCAAAATATTTTGATAAAACGGAGTTGTATTTTTTTGGCGACAATCGGCGGACTGTTTTTGTTGCTCAACTGGACAGAGGCAAGATTGTTTTTAGGAACAACATCGCGCTTATTTTTGTTGATTTTGTTTGTATCAACAACATTTTTAATGATTTATTGGGCATTTTTTGTGCCGATTTCGAAAATTTTCGGCTGGGCAAAAGCCATGTCTTACAAAAATGCGGAAACCCTAATAAAATCAAGCCTTCCAGAACTAAAAGACCATCTGCGAAATCTTTTAGAATTGCATGAAAAAGCACAAAGTGGGGGAGAGAGCGAAAATTTAATCCTACAAGCAGCTATCGAACAAAAAATTTCGGGATTAAAATTCTATAATTTTGTTTCAACGATCAATTTTCGAAAAAATGTAAAATATGCTCGCTTCGCAATTTTGCCTGTGGCGATAATTTTTGCCCTGCTGATTTTTCGTCCGCAAAGTCTGTCGTCACCAACGCAGCGCCTTATTCAGTTTAATAATCATTTTGAACGACCATCGCCGTTTGCTTTGGAAATTTTAAGTGAGCCATTATCAGTTATGCAAAATGGTGACTTTGAGTTGAGAATTCGATCTGTTGGTGATGAAATTCCGGGAGAAGTTTGGCTTCAAGTTGGCGACAATTCGTTTAGAATGAATAGGGTAGGGAGGTTGGAATTTAATCATTTGTTTAGAAATGTAAATCAAAGTTTTCAGTTTTCGTTGAGAATGGGCAATTTTCAAACGATTGATTATACGCTGAATGTTTTACCAAGACCTTCGATTTTTGATTTTCGAGCATTTTTAACCTTTCCGGAGCATACAGGCTTGCCTCCTGAAACTATTGAAAACAATGGGAATTTCAGAGTTCCGGAGGGCACTGATATCCGTTTCCAAATTCGGATGAGAAATGTTGATGAGTTGGAATTTTATGTTAAAAACCATTTGTTTAAACCTGTTTCGAGTGATGAAAGCACTGCTGTTTTTGTTGTTCGAGCGATAGAGTCGTTTGACTATATGATAATTCCAAAAAACAGGCACACTGCAGAATTTGACACCTTACGATATTCAATAACAACGGTGCGGGATCAGTACCCGACAATAACCGTTCGCGAATTTCGTGATACTACAATGCCAATGATGACTTTTTTCAGAGGTTTAATTTCAGACGATTTCGGTTTTTCAAGATTTAGAAAAGTTATTGTGAGAGGTACTGAAACGCAGGACACTATTGAGCGAGAATTATTTTTTAATCCTGAGCAAACACAGCAAGATTTTATGACACATATTAACTTTGCGGAATTGTTCACGAGGCATGGCGAGAGGGCAGAATACTGGTTTGAGGTATGGGATAATGATGAAATAAGCGGACCAAAAATGACACGTTCGAATAGTTTTGTTTTTTCTACTAGAACCGAGCGCGAGCTTGCGTCGGAGATTAATCGACAAGGTGATGAAATAACAAGAAACATTCAAGAAAACATTCGAATGCTGCAACAAAACCAACGAGATTTGACTGAACTAACGAAAAGAATGATAGACAGACCTAATATTTCGTGGGAAGAAAGGCGTCTGTTCGAACAAATTATGCAAGATCAAAATAGATTGCGGCAAGAAACGGAAAACTTACGAAATCAGATGGAGTCTATGTTTCAGAATGAGCAAAGATTGACTCCGGAAGAAGAAAGGCTATTACAAAAACAACGCGAATTGAACGAACTTTTTGAGCAACTATTTTCTGAAGAAATGTTGAGAACACTCGCTGAGATCCAGGAATTGATGCAGCAACAAATGTCGCGTGAAGACTTAGAAAGATCAATAGATCAAATCCAAATGAACAATGCTGAATTGGAACAAATGCTGAATCAGAATTTGGAAATTTTCAGGCAAATGGAAGTTGATCGAAAATTTAATTTGGCTTTGGACCAACTGCAAAATCTTCGGGAGCAACAGCAGCAACTTCGTGAAGACATCGCAGAAAATAATGTTTCGCAGGAGCAGGCTGAGCAGAGACAAAACGAAATCAACGAACAATTTCAAGAAGTTCAACAAACGCTGGATGATGCCACGCGAATGAATGAAGCACTGCAAAACCCTGATAATATTAGGCGTAATCCGGAATTGGAAAGTCAAATTTCCGATCACTTACAAAATGCTTCACAAGCTTTGTCAGGCAGACAAAGCCAAAACGCACAATCCAATCAATCTCAGGCGGAGCAAGCGATGCAACAAATGCAAAATGAACTGCAGCAACAACTGGACGACAACGAAGCGGAAAATCTTGCAGAAGATGCCGCAATGATTCGCCGTTTGCTGAATGCTGTTGTGAGAACATCATTTAATCAGGAAGAGGTTATGGAAGTGTTGAGGTCGATACGACTTAATGATCCAAGATACCAAAATGTGATTCATCGTCAGTCTGAACTGAACAGAGATATTTCACAGATTTCGGATTCTCTTTATGCTATTGGAACACGCCAGCCCCAAGTGGCAATTTTAATTAACAGTGAAATTCGACAAATGAATAATTTTTCCGAGCAAGCTATGAGGGACTTGCTAGGCATGAACGATGTGATGTTTTTGCGAACGGGACGACAAAACAATCAGGCTATTTCTCGTCAGCAATACACTATGACGAGTTTGAATACAATGGCTTTATTGCTTGCTCAGTCTTTGGACAATATCGAAAACCAAATGCAAGGTCAGCGGGGTGGGTCTTGTCGCAATGCGAGAAGAAACCAACAAGGCGGATCTTGTCCAAGTGGAAACAGAAGACAAAACGCACAATCTGCTCGTGAAATGCAGGAGCAACTTAATCAACAGTTGCAACACATGCGAGAACAAATGCGTGACGGTATGGCTCAACGCCAGCAGGGGCAACCTTCGATGAGTGAGCAGTTGGCCCGTTCGGCGGCAATGCAGCAAGAAATCCGAAGGTTGATGCAGCAGGCGATGGAAGAATTGAGTCGTTCGGAAGGGCGTGCCGCAGGAGAAGAACTTCAGCAACTGCTCGAAGAGATGCAAAGAACGGAGCAAGACTTGGTCAATAGGATTATAAATGAACAAACCCTTCTTCGTCAGGAACAAATTCTGACTCGTCTTTTGGAGCATGAGAGAGCAGAGTTAACTCGTGAACAAGAAGAGCGTCGCAGAGGAACGGAAGCAGAGCAACAACAGTTCGAAATTCCTCCGGAACTTTTAGAATACCACAGAACACGATCTCAAGAATCCGAACTATTACAAAGATTTCATCCAATTCTTCGACCGTTTTATCAACAAAGAACACAAGAGTTTTTTAGACAAAATTAAAATTGTTCCACGTGGAACAAAACAAGAAACATACCATGAAAACAATTCAATTTTTCACAGAGCAAACTAATTTCACGGTTAAAAACAAAACATTAATCCGTGAATGGCTAGCTCAAATTATTCGCAAGCACAAAAAAACTATTGGAGAAATCAATGTCATTTTTTGTAGTGATGAGTATCTGCTAAAGTTGAATGAACAATATTTGGGACACGACACGTTTACAGATATTATCACGTTTGATTTTGTCGAAGACAAAAAAATCAGCGGCGACATTTTCATTTCTGCTGACCGCATGAAAGAAAATGCAAAATTGTTCCACGTGGAACAAACGGCAGAAATGCACCGTTTGATCGCGCACGGCATTTTGCACTTGTTGGGCTACAAAGATGACACACAAAAAAACAAAAAACAAATGACGGAGCAAGAAGAAATTGCTTTGAGTTGGTGGAATTAGACAAATTGATTTGGAAATGGGATCAGGATTGGGACACACCTCAGACATGAATAAGAGACTCTGCGACAACAAAGAGTTGTTGAAACGAAGTTCTTATTTTGGCAATTCTAAACCAACACAAAAAACGCTTCCAAAAATTCCGAACAAAACTAAACAGCAAATTCGCAGAGAAAACAAACGCAGCGATATAATAAGAGCAGTAGTAACAATAATTCTTTTTGCCCTAATTGGGCTAATTGCTGTTTTTATGTTCGCCGGATATTAATAACCCTAAAAATAAAAATTATGGAAACAGTAAAAACAAACTATTTAGGAAGTCTTCGCACGGAAGCGGAGCACGTGGCATCCGGAACAAAAATTATAACCGATGCTCCAGCGGATAATCATGGCAAGGGAGAATACTTTTCACCTACGGATTTATTGGCTGCATCATACAGCAGTTGTGTTCTAACAATTATAGGTGTAGCAGCACAAAATCATGGTTTTAACATTGATGGAGCAGAAGCAAAAACCAAAAAAATCATGGGTACAGATCCACGCCGAGTTGTAGAACTACAGGTAGACTATACGTTTCCTCACAACAACTACAATGACAAGGAACGAAAGATCATAGAATTAGCCGTAAAACAGTGCCCTGTGGCAAACAGCCTTGATCCGGCACTGAAAATCACAAAAACAATTACTTACAAGGATTAAAAACAAGTTAAAAACGTTAATTTAAGAAAACAACAAAACTATGGAAACTATTTGCAACTGCTTTCAAGTGGATCGTGATACGATTGTGAAAGCCATCAAGGAAAAAAATCTAACAACGGTTGGACAAGTTGGCGAGGAAACCAATGCCGGAACGGGGTGTGGCGGATGCCAACCTGAAATCCAAAAAATCTTAGATGAGATTAACGGGTAAAAGAGACCAAAGTAACGGATAAAAACAGAATGTCATTGCGAGCCACAGACGAAGCAATCCAGAAAATAATATGGGTTGCTTCACTGTTTCGCAGTTAGCAACAACGGTTGCCTTTTACCCCAACATAATTTTCTGGTGCAATTTCTCTCAACTCTCGTTTAACATCATCGGAAACATCAAGGGTATCAATGAATTTTGCAATAGAAACAGCATCAGCTCTTTGGTTGGTGCGAGTGAGATCTTTTAGAGCTTCATAAGGATTTGGGTAGTTTTCTCTGCGTAAAACAGTTTGAATAGCCTCAGCAACAACAGCCCAATTTTGATCCAAATCTTTTTGCAAAATAACCTCGTTTAACTGTAATTTTGCAAAACCTTTTCGCAAAGCATTAAAAGCAATCAAGGTATGGGCAACCGGAACACCGACATTTCTCAACACGGTGGAATCCGTCAAATCCCGTTGTAGTCGTGAGATAGGAAGCTTTGACGAAAAATGCTCGAATAAAGCATTTGCAATTCCCATATTACCTTCGGCATTTTCAAAATCAATCGGATTTACTTTGTGAGGCATCGCCGAAGAACCGATTTCACCTTCTTTAATGCGTTGTTTGAAATAATCCATGGAAATATACGTCCACATATCTCGACTAAAATCCAACAGAATTGTGTTGATACGCTTCAGATTGTCAAACATCGCACCGAGATTATCATAATGCTCAATCTGAGTTGTGGTCTGCGAGCGATGAAGCTCTAAAGTGTTATTTACAAAATTGTCGGCAAATTTTTTCCAGTCGACATTTGGATAAGCAACATGATGTGCGTTAAAGTTTCCTGTTGCACCACCGAATTTAGCAGAGTAGGGGATTGTTTCAAACAAAGAAACTTGATTTTCCAAACGCTCAACAAACACCTGAATTTCTTTCCCCAAAATAGTTGGCGACGCAGGCTGACCGTGCGTTCGTGCCAACATGGAAACGTTTTTCCAATGTTCAACACCTGTTTTCAAATCCAAAATTAAGGAATTTAATGTTGGGAAAATCACGGTTTGCAAGGCATCGCGAAGCATCATCGGAGTTGCCGTATTGTTAACGTCTTGTGAGGTTAAACCGAAATGCACAAACTCCTTAAACTCAGACAAATCTAGCGTTTCGAAAGCGTTTTTGATAAAATATTCAATAGCTTTCACATCATGATTGGTTATTTTTTCCAGATGTTTTATGGTTTGTGTGTCTTGTGAGGAAAAATCTTCGTAAAGTTTTCGTAAATAGAGCTTTGCACTTTCCGGAAAGGTTGATAATTGCGGAAGCGGAAGTTCGGTCAAAGCAATAAAATACTCTACTTCTACTAGAACACGATAGCGAAAAAACGCGTGTTCAGAAAAAAACGATGCCAAAGGCTCGACTTGAGAGCGATATCGTCCGTCAACCGGAGAAATTGCGGATAAAGTAGTAAGCATGCCACAAAGATACGAAAAATTTTGCATTTTTGCAAATCAGCATCACTTAAATGGCATTTTAACAATTTTCGCCTTCAATAATTTTTCTCTAACCTTGACAAAAATCTCGGTATCAACCTTCGAAAAATCGGGTTGAACATAACCGGTTCCAATTGCCTTATTCAAAGAAGGAGACTGCGTCCCGGAGCAAACGCTTCCAATTATATTTCCATCGGAATCGCAAAGCTCATAGCCTTGGCGTGGAATACCTTTATCTAGCATTTCGAAGCCAACGAGACGCTTACGTTTTACGCCTTCGGCTTTGAGTTGCTCCATTTTTTCGCGATCGATAAAAGGCTTATTGTCAACAAATTTCGTAATCCAA